>Ga0308163_10000283_pt1 | contig 119604 bp, 103 predicted proteins | sample PhyTR1_FD_201037 | JGI IMG/M metagenome (GOLD analysis project Ga0308163, IMG submission 201037) | Phyllosphere microbial communities from UC Gill Tract Community Farm, Albany, California, United States - DLSLT.R1 | ecosystem: Host-associated > Plants > Phyllosphere > Unclassified | place...
AATATGATGGCTCAATTGATGATGTGCGTATCATTCTTGAAGGCGACCATGCACAACAGATAGGCCGGGCAATCGAAGCATACCAGGGCAGATAATGGAAAAAAATTTATAACTTCATCGCTGAAGATGAAAGCACAAATTAGCGCTCAGCACAAAAAACCGCCCGGTGTATTCAGCCTGTTAAAGCCCTATACGCTGATGGTAGGGCTCCTTGTACTTTTTGCTCTGCTGAGCAACGGACTGAATTTATGGCTGCCCAAACTGATAGGAAACGGAATTGACAGTTTCAATAACGGCACTTTCGCCTACAGGCCACTGCTGATTAAATTTACAGGAGTATCCTTTATTATCTTTCTGTTTACCTACCTGCAGGGAATTGTACAAACTTATACCTCCGAAAGAGTGGCCCGGGACCTGCGGACACGCATTGCGCTGAAGATCTCGGGTCAGAGCTTCGCCTTTATTGAAAAGAGCAATCCATCAAAACTGCTCACTAACCTCACCTCTGATGTGGATTCTATTAAGCTTTTTGTAGCCCAGGCTATCGCTTCTATTGTTTCTTCCATCTTCATCATTATCGGCGCAAGCATCCTGCTGCTGGGCATCAACTGGAAACTCGGCTTAACCACTATAGCAATTATCCCGATCATTGGAGGTGCTTTTTTCATGGTGCTCCGCAAGGTGAAATCCTTGTTCAAAAAGAGCAGGGAAGTGATCGACTGGCTCAATAAAGTGATCAATGAAAGCATCCTCGGTTCTGCACTGATCCGCGTGATCAATTCCCAGCAACTGGAATATGATAAGTTTTTTGATGCCAGTAACCGGGCAAAAGATATCGGATTAAGCATACTCAGGCTCTTTGCCTGGCTTATTCCCATTATCGTGTTCACAGCCAATATGGCGGGTTTAACTATCCTTGCCCTGGGCGGTCACTATGTGATCTCAGGCAGTATGAGCATCGGTGATTTTGCGGCTTTCAACAGTTATCTTGCATTGCTGATCTTCCCCATTCTCGTGATAGGTTTCATGAGCAATGTAATTGCCCAGGCCACAGCTTCTTTTGCAAGGATCAGCCAGGTGCTGGATGCAGAGGAACTGCCCGAAACCGGAAAGCTCACAAACCGCCTCAGCGGCGCCATTGAAATCAGGCATGTCAACATCAGCTATGGTGAAAAGGCCTTATTAAAAGAAATTAATTTCCAGGTGGCCCCGGGGGCTAAAATTGCTGTGATCGGACCAACAGCTGCAGGCAAGACACAGCTATTGTATCTGCTTACAGGACTTATTCCGGCAAGCTCGGGAGAGATCTTATATGACGGTGAGCCCATTAAAGCCTATCAGTCTGAAACTTTTCATAGCCAGGTAGGCTTCGTTTTCCAGGACAGCATCATGTTCAATATGAGTATCCGCGAGAACATCGCTTTCAGTGATACCGTAACAGATGAATCACTTGAAAAGGCGATCGCTACAGCAGAGCTGCAGGATTTTATAGCGTCGCTGCCGGATGGCTTAAATACAAAAGTATCAGAAAGGGGATTGAGTCTTTCCGGAGGACAAAAACAACGCATTATGCTGGCACGTGCGCTTGCTGTTGATCCCAGGATCCTGCTGCTGGATGATTTTACGGCCAGGGTAGATCCGCAGACAGAAACAAAGATCCTGCAGAATATCACCAGAAATTACCCGGGATTAACCCTGATCTCTGTCACACAGAAAATCGCTGCCGTGGAGCACTATGAACAGATTATTCTGCTGATGCAGGGCGAAATGCTGGCCGCAGGCACACATCATGAACTTATGGGCAGCAGTACGGAATATATGCAGATTTTTAACTCACAGCAGAGTACAAGCAATTACGAATTATAAAATTACCGGGAAGAATGATGAACTATAATTTAAACAGTCTGCCTGCCTCAGAGGTGAAAACTTCTACCTGGGCCGGATTAAAAAGCCTGTTGAAGCTCGTAGAACAGGAAAGGAAAAAGATCGTCCTGGCTGTTTGTGCTATTTTACTGAATTCTTCACTCAACTTGCTGGGGCCTTTTCTGATTGGTCTTACGATAGACAAGTATATCCAGACTAAACAATACCACGGTGTACTGGTCTTCTCGGGCATCTTATTCGTGATGTATATGGTGGCTTTTGTGAGCAGTTATTTCCAGACCAGTCTTATGGGCGGGGTAGGGCAGCGCATCATATTTGAACTGCGGAACAGCATCTTTAATAAGATCCAGCAGCTGCCGGTCGCATTTTTTAATGAAAATAAGGCCGGCGATCTGATTTCGCGGGTAAACAATGATACGGATAAACTGAGCCAGTTCTTTTCCCAATCCCTGATGCAGTTCATCGGCAGTATCGTTACGATGATCGGTGCAGGTATATTTTTACTGGTTATTAACTTTGAACTGGGCCTCGCCACACTGGTACCTGCCCTGATCATTCTCATTTTTACCCGTGGAATATCACCCTGGGTCAAACACAAGAATGCTTTGAACTTAAAGAGTACAGGCGGCATGAGTGCCGAAATACAGGAAAGCCTCAATAATTTTAAGGTGATCATCGCTTTCAACCGCCGTGATTATTTCAAGAAAAGATTTGACATTGCAAACCGCGAAAATTACCGGACGGCCATAGCTGCCGGACTCGCCAATAATATTTTCCTTCCTGTATTCGGCCTGTTTTCATCGGTTGCACAGTTAACAGTATTGTCGTTTGGGATTTACCTGATCATCCAGGGTAATTTTACCATTGGTTTGCTGGTCAGTTATCTTTCCTATGCAACCAACTTTTATAACCCCTTACGGCAGCTGGCTTCGCTGTGGACAAGTTTTCAGGTGGCCCTGGCGGGATGGGACAGGATTTCGCAGATCCTGTCTCTGAGCAGTAACCTCGTCACCGTATTTGATCATGCACCTGAAGAGCACAATGCAGCATTACTGGAATTCAGGAACGTACATTTCGGTTACCAGGGAGGCTTCGAAATCCTGCACAACATCAGTTTCAAGATGCAGAAGGGAAAGACCTACGCACTTGTTGGTCCTACGGGTGGAGGTAAAACAACTACGGCATCTATCATGGCTCGTTTGTATGACCCCCTTGAAGGGACAGTTTTATTAAAGGGAAGAGATATCCGCAGTTATACAGATGAGGAGCGTGCAGAGAGGATTGGTTTTATCCTGCAGGAGCCTTTTTTGTTTACAGGAACGGTCAGGGAAAATATACTGTACAGCAATTCCAGGTACCATAAATTTACAAATGAACAGTTTCTGGAAGTGTTGCAGGAAGCGAAATTAGAAGGCTTGCTCAGTACCTTTGATCAGGGACTGGACACTCCGGTTGTTTCTGGAGGGGAAAGCCTGAGCATCGGTCAAAAACAGCTGATCGCTTTTATGCGTGCAGTCCTCCGCAGGCCGGAGCTGCTGATCCTCGACGAAGCTACGGCTAATATAGACACTATTACCGAGAAACTGCTTGGGCAAATCCTGGATAACCTGCCTGAGGAAACTACCCTGGTGGTGATTGCCCACAGGCTCAATACTATTGAAAATGCAGATGAGATCTACTTTATCAATTCAGGACAGGTTAGCCCTGCAGGTTCATTCAAAGAAGCGGTAGATAAACTGATGAGCGGCAAAAGGTTAAGTTAAACGGTGTTTTCCTGATTGCCGATGAGGCCATCAAAAGATTTGTGCTGAATCCGTTCCACCGATGTCCTGGTCAGGAGGTCAAGCAGCGCAGCAATGTGCAGGGGCTTTGAAAGATAATCGTCCATACCTGCTACAAAACATGCATTTTTATCTTCAGACATCACATTAGCCGTCATTGCAATGATCTTTGGCTGTATTCCGCTGGAACTTCTGATGATCCTTGTGGCTTCCAGTCCGTCCATTTCCGGCATCAGTACATCCATCAGGATCAGGTCGTAATTTTTATGCGTATACATCTCCACAGCCTCCCGCCCGTTTTGTGCAAAGTCGGGATCATATCCCAGCTTGTTCAGGATTTTCATGGCAAGCTTCAGATTGATAGGATGATCTTCGGCGAGGAGGATCTGGAGTGGATAGCTGATCGCAAAATCAGGTTTAAGGATGGTGGCAGCTGTTTCTTTTGCCTGTTTTGCTGTAGTCTGTAAGTGTAAGGTCTGGTGGATTACCCCCCTGAGCTGTTTGGTCTTGGCAGGTTTGTTTAATACTGCAGAGAACAGGTTAGGATATTTGTGTTTGCTTTCGTCACCTACAGAACTGAGCAGGATAATGGGCAGGGCTGCATAACTTTCCCTGATCTTTTGAGCCAGGTCTACACCGTCCATATCGGGCATCTGCATATCTGTAATGACGAGGTCAAAGCTTACAGCTGACGAAAGTATTTCAAGGGCTTCCAGCGGACTGTTACAGATGGTTGGAATAAAATTCCATAATTCCAGCTGGCCTCTCAGGATCCTGAGGTTCGTGTGGTTGTCGTCCACTACAAGTACTTTTTTTCCGGCATTCTGGCTGGGATCATTGAATGCAGCAATCTGAGGCTCGGCAGTACCGGCGACAGTGTTGATCGTGAAGGAAAACACAGTTCCCTCATTCTGTTTGCTTTTCACACTGATAGTGCCCTGCATGAGATTTACCAGCTTCTCACTGATCACCAGACCTAAACCAGTACCGCCAAACTTACGGGTATTGGAAGAATCTACCTGCGAAAAGGGTTTAAAGAGTTTGGATAACTTTTCTTCGGGTATTCCCATACCGGTATCCCTGATTTCGAAGAGAATAGTCACCATGTTTCCCTCTGCTGCAACCTGCTTCACACTCAGGTGAACTTCACCCTGCCTTGTAAATTTCATTGCATTGCTCACCAGGTTAATGAGGATCTGGCGGAGCCTGAAACCATCGCCGATCAGTATTTCCGGCAGGTTATGGTCAATTTCGTAGAGCAGATCGAGTTTCTGCACCGCAGCCCGTTTGGTAAAAAGATCGATTACATCTTCGATACATTTGAGCAGTTCAAAGTTTTGCTCCTCAAGGTCAAGGTGCCCTGATTCGATCTTGGAATAATCGAGAATATCATTGATCACATTTAACAGCGCTTCGCCACTGGTGCTGATTACATTTACATAATCGCGCTGTTCTTCATTCAAAGTAGTTTCTGTGAGTAGAGAGGTCATGCCCATCACACCGTTCATTGGCGTGCGGATCTCATGGCTCATCGTGGCCAGGAAAATACTTTTGGCCTGTGCCGCACGCTCAGCTTCCTGCCTGGCATCGATGGCTACCTGATTGGATATCTTGAGTTCGTTGTTCAGTTTTTCAAGAACTTCCTGGTGCGCCTTTTTCTCCTGTATGTAATTAAGCATGGCCATCTGCGTGCCATTGTATTTACGCAAATGATGTGCCCATAGTCCGCAGATAAAGAAAATTACCGCAGTAAGCAGGATGTGGATAATGATGGCTTGCGATTCCAGGTAATCAAATGTTGTAAAATAAACCCCGTTATAGCCCACACTTTGCAGGTAATTGAGGCCCATATGGTGTATCACCACGAAGATCAGCATGGGGATCTGCAGTTTCCAGTTCTGATAAGTGATGAGGATGGCACTTCCGATATAGGCAAAAAAGTGCATTTCGAACATGCCATGCATCTGGTAGATAAACTGAGCCATGAAAATACCGAGACAAACGCTTAGTACATACTGGTACAGGTTTGACTCAGGCATCGCCCATTTAATAGAATAATAGGCTAGTAGCGTAAGGCTGCCAACACCAATTGCAATATTCCAGGTACCATAAAAGCTGGCCAGGAACAATCCCGAGATAAAAAAAGCGATCAGAAAGTAATTGATCAGTTTGTCAGATCTCTTTTTGACATTAAACCGGTAAGCCTCCAATGAATGGCTTACATCAAGAAAAGGGTCATTGATCAATGTATTGTCCATTAGAGCTGGCAGTTAGGCAATGTGCAACCATAAGCTTTCAGTGCATACTGATCCAGGCGCAATGTCGTTTTTTGATGCAGGATGCCCATTAATGCAATGTTGGCATAACTGGTTTTCTTATCGGTGCAGTACCTGCTTTTATTGTAATTTCCCCTGTAATATAATTCGCTCCGGGCATTCAGCACTACAGCCTGGGGGGTCGAATAAACTCCGCAGGAGGCTGCAACTGTACTGTCTGAAACTACAGGTACTGTTATCCCGAATCTCTCTTTGATCTCCCCGGCGGTATAGGATTTGGCTGTCATCAGTACCACTGCAAAATTCACCTGTTTGTGGTATGTTTTTACCAGTGATTTAAACTGATCGATATTAAAGCGGGAACAGGGGCAGTCAGGGTTAAAGAAGTGCAGAAAAACAGGCTTGCCATTGTTAAAACGCAGATCGTTTCCCAAACGGATCTTTGATCCGTTTTGTACTGCTTTATATTGGGCAGGAATTGGTGTTGGTAAGCTGTATACCAGTTGATTATACCAGAAAAAGCTGAAAATTATTACCATTAACGAGGTTAACCAGGCAGCAGCAATCCATCTTCTCATTTAGAACGTCGGCAAAAATAGGGTGAATTTGTAATCTATAACTACCCCAATATACGAGTTTGAAGATTTTTGGGATTTCGTTTTTGAAAAGAAATGGCAATACACTGCATGTCAGTCCGATATTTTCTGGAAATGCTCAAAAGCCGTAAAAAACGGGCGGAAAGCGCTAAAGAATCGCGTATTATTTTAGAGATAATTGAGGGATTATTTGGTTAAATTCCTAATTTCCCCATGATTATCCCGGATCACAGATCTGGTATAACCGGAATGCCAAGATCATTTAAACCATACAAACGTGTTAAGCATAAAATCTGATATGATGAAAACGACAGCTTTGCTCTCAATGGCCTGTCTTCCCCTGTTCTTTGCCGGATCTGCAAAGGCGCAGGATTCCTTCAAAGGCCTGGAACATCTATTTACTGTTCCAAAACATTACTCGGCTGGTTTTGCTAAAACCGCACCTGTAATCGATGGTGAACTCAATGACGGGGTCTGGTCCAACGTGCCCTGGACTGATGATTTTACGGATATCGAGGGCGACAAGCAACCGGTGCCTTATTATAAAACGCGCTGTAAAATGGTCTGGGACAAAGACTATCTCTATGTAGCAGCTGTTATAAAAGATCCGGATGTTTGGGCATATGTAAAAAATCATGATGAAGTGGTATTCCAGGATGATGATTTCGAGATTTTTATCGATCCCTTAAACACTGTGCACCAGTATTACGAGCTGGAAGTAAATGCCATCAATACCATATGGGATTTATTCCTGCCGAAAGCTTACCGCAACGGGGGACAGGGATTAACCAGCTGGGAATCGGGCGTTCGTTCTGCAGTAAAAGTGCAGGGAACTGTAAACAGGCCGGGAGATAAAGACCAGGGCTGGACAGTTGAACTGGCTATTCCATACGATAAACTCAATTTAAAGAAAAGTCCTGCAGAGGGCGATCTCTGGCGGATCAACTTCTCCAGGGTACAATGGGGCACCACAGTAAGTAAAGGCAAGTACATCAAAAACAAGGATGCGGAGGGGAAAAACCTGCCGGAACATAACTGGGTATGGTCGCCACAGGGGCTGATCGCTATGCATTACCCGGAGCGCTGGGGCTACCTGACTTTCAGCCAGGCAGCTGATGGTGGTTCACAGGCTGATTTTGTGATGCCTTATGCAGAGAAACAACGAAACTATCTCTGGATGACCTATTACCGTCAGCAGGAATACCTGGAAAAGAATGGAAAATATGCGGCTTCATTAAAGGAGCTGGCTATCTCACCTGAATTTACACTGGATGGGAAAAGCAATACGCTGGAGATGGAAGCTACCGATCACCAGTTTTACCTGAGCGTAAAAACCAGTGGAGAAAGTACAGTTAGTATTAATCAGGAGGGCCTGATTAAAGTGTTAAAATAATCAATACCAGAAGAAATTTTGTTATATCTGATATAGGATATTATATTTAAAATATAATTTTACGCTATGGCTGTAACGAGGTATGCTAAAGAGGATATCATTCCTATTGTGATCCATATTCTGAGTTTTACGACAGTGAAATTTGCAGAATATGGTTACAAATCGGTATTGGAACAGGACATGCCTGAGTTACTGGCCCTGGAAGAAGATGAAGTTGATGTACACATGCACTTCCAGGTGCTGCTGGCCTCAGATGATGACGTTTCAAAAGCCATCAATAAGTGTATTGCGCTGATTGATCATACCATCGATACCTTCAGGATTATGTACGCCATTGACATCGAAGAACTGTATAACAATAACAGAATTCATGCCCTTGCAAATCAGATGTACGCTGATCTGTATTACTATGCGGATGGGCTGATCGAAGACAGTATTTCAATAGCTATAATGGAGTTACCATTTACTGCGGCCAATGCATTTTTCTTTTTGTGCAGGCTGATCATCCATCAGGAGATCGATGCAGAAATGTCAATGGACAATGGATTTTATGGTACAGGCTGGGAAGAGTTCGAATTCCTGGACACCTCAGACAACGATGTAGCAGTGGTATACGACCTTATTCAGGAGATCCTGAAGATGAACATTGTGATCAGCGAGATATATACTGCCCGCCAGGAAGCACGGCGGAAGTATCCCGGCAGAAAACGCTGAAATAGTGTTAATTACAACAATATTACTTTCCTTATTTTTAAAATCCATAAATTAGCTGAACAGGCACTGACCTGATTTCCCCTATACTTATGAATTATCTCGATACCCCTTTTTTAGTGCAGCTTTCGTTCGGTCAGGTGATTGGCAACTGGGAGAAGGCAGCAAACGGAGCGGGAGAGCGTGCCCGGGAGGCCAGGGAATTGCTCGAAGAAGTTGCCCTGCATCCCGAACTGAGGGAGGGGCTCAGGGATGATCAGCAGATCGCAGAAAATTCAGGGCTGATCAAACGCCTGATGCATGATTATTTTCCGCCGGTGCTCAGTAACAATGAGATCAAAGCAATCAGTCTGCCCTACAGAAAAGATATTTTTAACCATACAAACAGGTTCAGCAGTATATTGGCTGCGGCAGGGCCAGGTTTTGAACTCAATATCAGGGATTTTGATACCCATCAGTCATACGTGCTGAGCTGCTGTATCATACTGAATGAATTTTACGGCACACACCTGGATTTCTTCAAGCCGCTGTTCTGTGATATTCCCATGGAAAACGGAATTGTAAAACACTACAGGATCCTTTACAACGCCGATTATATGGACATCTCACCTACAGACCGGGCACTTCCGATCAGCCAGGAGGAGATCGACCGGCTGGTGGATAATTATGATGACCTGGAGCTGTGGAGAACCAAATTTCCGAAGGAAAGCTGGCTTCTGAGGGGATTTTCCCTGATGACTTTGGTTGATGTTACTGTTGAAAACGCAGTTTCAATCTTCAAGGAAAAGCTGCTGGTCTTGAATGCCGATAATTTTCAGCAAAGTGTAGAGTCTATTTTCAGGTCAATCTACAGAATAGCCGACATCAGGATTGGCTTCACTGTGTTTAACCGGCACAGGGGAGTCTTCAAAGCGGCTAATTTTGGCCACAGGATGAAAAGTTTTATCTTAAGGGACGATGAGGAAAGCTGTGATGAAGAAATCCTTTGTATCAATTCTTTTCAGGAGCTGATCCAGGGAAAAGAGTTTTTTGCTATTTCTGACACTGCAGAATTTCAGGCTGCAAATCCTGACAGTCAGCTTGCAGCCCTGTTGCTCGCTCAGGATATTCAAAGTTTTATTCTGGCCCCAGTCATTAAGAACAATGTGCTGCTGGGCGTACTCGAACTGGTTTCGCCCAGGGTCAAAGAGCTCAACAGTATCAATGCCAATAAACTTGAGGTGGTAATGCCCTTTTTGACCGACTCTATAGACAGGTTGATCGGCGAACTGGAAAACCAGATACAGGCGTTTATCCAGGAGAAATATACAACTATACACAACAGCGTCTACTGGAAATTTAAGGAAGAAGCTGAATCTGTGCTCTCTAAACCTAAAGACGCCGAGCCTGCTGAACTGGAAGAAATTGTATTTCCGGATGTTTATCCCTTGTATGGACAGGTGGATATCAAAGGCTCCTCTGAAGTACGGAATTCCAGTGTGCAGAACGACCTTCAGCATCAGCTGAAAACACTGCTGTCGGTTTTAAAAGAGATCAGTAACCTGTCTGAAGCAGAATCTTTCCTGGAAGAGGAACTGCAGCTGAAGGCCTTTCTCCAGGATTTAATGCTGCCCCTGAAAACAAATACAGAACAGCTGATCCATAACTATGTGGTGAACAAGATTCATCGTTATCTGCTGCAGCTGCGTGATGAAAATCTCAAACCTGTAATCGACGGCTATTTCGCTGAAGATGAAAAAGAAAATGGCAGTTTCCATATATACCGCAGAAAATATGAAACTACTATTGCCACGATCAATGAGAAACTGGCGGCATTAATTGACAGCAGGCAGATAGAGGCACAGGCCATCTTTCCGCACTATTACGAAAGGTTTAAAACAGATGGTGTAGAGCATAATCTATATCTCGGTGCATCTATAGCGCCGCGTCGTAAGTTCGAAATTCAGTTGCTGCACCAGCTGCGGTTGTGGCAAATCAGGGTCCTTTGTGAAATGGAAAAGACCCATGAATGTCTGAAGAGTAGCCTCCCTTATTCATTGGAGGTAACTACACTGATCCTGATCTACAATACTGAGATAGATATCCGTTTCAGAATGGACGAAAAACGGTTTGATGTGGATGGGAGTTACAATGCCCGGTTTGAGATTGTGAAAAAGCGGATTGATAAGGCACATATAAAAGATACGCAGCAGCGGATTACCGAACCAGGTAAGATAACACTTGTATACGCTGGTGACAACGAGGAAGATGAGTATTTAAAGTATATCCGGATTTTGCAGTCGGAAGGTATTTTGCAGGAGGGGCTGGAGCTCTTCGAAGTAGAAGACCTTCAGGGAGTATCAGGATTGAAAGCTTTAAGGGCAAAAATTGCGCGCTAGGCGCAATTTCTTAGCCGGGTTCAAATTCCAGTGAAACTGAATTCATGCAGAACCTTTTATAGGTAGGGGCAGGGCCGTCGTTAAAGATGTGTCCGAGGTGCGAATCGCAGCGACCGCAGGTAACTTCAATTCTGCGCATGCCATAAGCATTGTCTTCCTTATAAATTACGCTGTTTGGTTTGATCGCCTCGAAGAAGCTCGGCCATCCGCAGCTGCTTGCAAACTTCGCGTCTGATTTAAACAGGTGATTTCCACAGACAGCGCAGTAGTAGTCGCCAATTTCGTCACTGTCCCAGTATTTTCCTGTAAAAGCACGTTCCGTAGCTGCTTCTCTGGCTACAGCATACAGATCCGAAGGCAGGATTTTTTTCCATTCGGCATTATCCACGTGCAGGATGGTATCGTCTGTTTTTGAGTAATATGGGTTGTCTTGATGAGTAGTATCCATGATCTGATTTTTACTGAGTTATACATAGTTTAACCACCATTGATTGTGCTTTGTTTTATATCTTTTGAACCACAAACAGGGTTGATATAGCGAAGCTACAACAAATAACCAGATCGCGTAAACGGCAATTAAACTAAATCCGAAATTCCGGGGCCTGAAAAACAAAGGTGACTGAACGATGTCTTTTGTTCCGTAACCATTAAGGAAAAATGCTGCTACAAGCAGCAGGTGCAGAAAATAGAAATGTACTACAAAGTAGAAGAATGGTACATTGCCATAGGTAGCAACAGCTTTAGCAACCCTGCCGGATGCGTTTTCCAAAGCTGGTAACAGCAGAAGTGCAGGGCCGGTTGTCATGCAGAAAAATAATAGGGACGGCGGATATTTACTCGCATTCAGGAAAGAAAAAACATTCTGGATCAGGCTGGGGTATACTTGCCGCGCAGAGGGATCACCATATATGTTGATTGATCTGAGCACAACAAAAAGCAGGCAGAGAGCTGCGCCCGAAAACTTCAGGTATTGCCTCCTCGTGCTTTCAGGAAAATTTTTATTGTACCAGGCCCCGGCAGAATAACCGAGAAACATAATGCCCGTCCATGGTAGTATGGCGTAGAAAAATCCAATCAGATGAGTTGAATTCAGTGGCACTATTGTGGCTGCCCCGGTAAGGAATATTTGGATCAGTACTGCTGTGGTACCGGTTTTGGGAAGCTCTGCGAGACTGAGTAGGTCATGCCCGAAGACAATCAGCAGGCCGAGGATCAGCACGACTCTCTTTGAGATCTGGCTGAAGATCCCCAGCAGGATCATGCTGCAGCCTATCGACCAGAACACCAGCAGAAAGATCAGTGAATATTGCGGGTTGAAAGTAAGTCCGAAAGTCATGATCAGGATGTCCGCAAGGATAAGCCAGAGACCTCTTTTGATCATAAATGATCCGGCTTTTGCTGTAGTTTTACGTTGCGCCGAAAGGTAGATTGACATACCGGACAGAAAAATAAACACCGGTGCACAGAAGTGGGTAATCCAGCGTGTAAAAACAGGCCGGTAGTTGTGGTTGCAGGATCGAGCGGGTTAGCTGTTGCAGCAGTAATGTGAAAAAAATCCCGGGTATGGTCTAATGCCATAATGATCATGACCAGACCCCGCAGGATATCTATGGATTGAATACGTTGTTTTGTTTCCATAAGAGCGCTGAAATAGGCAACACTAATATAAGAAATTCAGCATTTTCCAGGGCTAAAAATCCGAATATCCGGTTGGCACAAGGAATTCAATCACATTCCTGGAAACATTATGCTGGTATTCCGGCATGGCTGACAATTTTTTCCAGTCCGGGTCATTACCGAAAGCTTTCCAGTGTTCTTCCCTTGATTTCATATCTGTATAGGTTGTCATATACATCAGGTTGGGCATATGGCTTCCGGCCAGTACTGCTCCGTAAAATACAGCCTGGCTGCCTATACGGTCAAAAATTGCCATTTCGTTGCCGTCGTTAAACATGCTGAGTTTATTGCGGTACAACTTATCGGTAGCACTTTCATAACTTCGTAATTCATAAATACGTTCTTTTCTGTCATTGGAAAACTGTGGTTTCCTAAGGCTCGGCATGCCCGAAAAAGATTCCATAAGTACAGACTCTTTCCTGGTATAGGCCGGCTGGTCAAAGGCAGCATCTGTAAAGTCTTTTCCTGCTGCTGCCAGTTCCTGATCAGTGTTTAGTTTGCTGTTGATCTGATGAAATTCCGTCAGCGATCTGTACGTAAGCAGTACGTAGATCTTTTTGTCTGCAGCGGTATCAATATTTGCTGTTTTAAAAACACCAACCGTTTTAATGCCATAGCGGTGCATTGCCGGCACAAATGCCTCAGCCAGATATTTATCTATGCGCTCTTCCTGCGCCTGATCTTTCAGATGATAGATTACCAATTCATAAAACTGTTTCGCAGGAGCTCTTTTAGAGGTCGCGCCTGCAATAGAACTGTCTGTAATAAGTAGCAGTAAAAAAGCTGCTGTGAGCTGCACGAAGGTTTTTAGTTTCATTTGATGAGGTTTTTTATAAATTTTGAGCTTAGTTAATTTAATCTTTGTTTCCTCTGCATTTATCACTGCAGTATTTTACTTCATCCCAGTTCTTTTCCCATTTCTTCCGCCAGGTAAACGGGCGGTTGCATACCGGGCAGATTTTTGTAGGTAGATATTGTTTTTTAATCCCTTTCATTATAGGCAAAACCAATTCACAGTAATAATGTTTGTATCATTAAATTTTGTAAAATGAATATCGATTATTATGTTATCCTGTTTACCAGAGATATTAACAGGTTAATAGAGGAGCTGAAGGGTTATCACGATGAAGAATCCCTTTGGAAAGTCCTGCCCGGAACAACCAATTCCGCAGGAAACCTTGTCCAGCACCTGATCGGAAACCTGAAAACCTATATCGGTAATCCTTTCGGAAATATCGGCTATGTAAGAGACAGGGAAGCGGAATTTTCGGCAAGGCTCTTTACGCGTGAGGAATTTATCGTCATCCTGGAGGAACTCCTGGAAACAATATCTTTTTCCTTATCCAGGATCCGGAAAGAAGCAATGGATGCTGTATATCCCAGGGAGATTTTATCAATTCATCCGGAACAGACCATAGAGTTTATCCTGGTTCACCTGTCCTCGCATCTTACCTATCATCTTGGTCAGATCAATTATCAGCGGCGATATTTTGCACATAGTTAATATTCCAGCATCTGCTCATCTACGTAGCACCAAAGCCATCTTTCGCCTGGCTGGGCAGAAGCAATTACAGGATGACCGGTGTGCCTGAAGTGTTTGGTCATATGGGTTTGTGGCGACTGATCACAGCAAAGTGTTACGCCACAGGTTTGGCAGGTACGCAGGTGTACCCAATCGCTCCCGATTTTGATACATTCTTCACAAACATTTTCATCACCAATATTAACAGTTGTAATTGTATTCAGATGTGTACAAATTCCCTGATTGCTCATAATTTATAGTTTATCAAAGATAATATTTGTTTTAAAGACCCGTAATTTGTTTAAAAATTGTTTTAATGTCTGACATTTATGTGATAATGTAATTTTTTAATGCAAATTCTGTTATTGAGGACAAATAATTACCTTATAAAGTTATTTTTCGCTAAATTTATAAGACAAACTCTCAATTATTTTGAAATCTATAACCAGACGCGACTTTCTCAGTAAAAGTACCCTGTTGGCGGGTAGTGCTTTTCCTGCAATGATGGCTTTAGGCTTAATGCAACCGGTGCCTGCCCACGCTTTTAATCTCGAAAGAACTACAAATGGCAAAAAAGTAATCATATTGGGTGCTGGTTTGGCAGGAATGACGACCGCTTATGAGTTAGCCAAGCTGGGATACCAGTGTACAGTGCTCGAAGCAAGGGAAAGAACCGGAGGAAGGTGCTGGAGTATCAGGAATAACACCCGGCATACCGAAAAAGACCAGCCTCAGGTAACCGCTAAATTTGACGAGGGTTTATATTTTAATGCAGGTCCTTCGCGTATTCCCCATAACCATGAACTTACACTTCACTATTGCAAAGAACTTGGGGTTCCTATTCAGGTATATAACAATGTAAATGAAAGTGCATACTTCTTTGCCGAAGGCAAAGGGCCCTTATCCAATAAAAAAATCCGTAACCGTGAAATCCATAGTGATGTGCGGGGATATATGACAGAAATGCTGGCTAAAAGCATGGATCACGGAAACCTGGACAGTGCTTTAACGAAAGAAGACGGGCAGAAGATCATTGAATACCTGATGGCAGAAGGCGGACTGGATGCAGATAAGCTGTACAAAGCTTCCGCACGCCGGGGATATATTGACGCTCCCGGTGCGGGCAACAAATCAGGCAGAATTGCCGATCCGCATACCCTGGCAGATATCCTGCATTCAGGTTTGATGGATCCCGATTTCTATAATGTTGCAGAATATACCTATGAACTGCAGATGACGATGTTCCAGGCTGTGGGCGGGATGGACAGGATTGCCGCAGCACTGGAGAAAAAGATAGCCCCGATGATTGAAATGGGGGCGGAGGTTACCCAGATTCATAATGTGACAAATGGCGTCAAAGTAACATACAAAGATGCCGCCGGTATACATGAACTGGAAGCTGATATGTGTGTTTGCACCATACCATTACCTGTTTTAAGTAATATCAGCAGCAATTTCTCCTCAGATGTGAGCCGCGCGATTGACTACATATCCTACAACCAGACAGGAAAGATCGGGCTGCAGTTCAGGCGCCGCTTCTGGGAAGAGGACGAACATATATATGGAGGCATCACCCACACCAATAACGAACTTACCCAGATCTTTTATCCTTCATATGATTACCTGGATAAAAAGGGGATCCTTATAGGCTACTACAACTTTAATGAAAAAGCGCAACAGGTTGGCGAATTAAGTTATGCCGACCGTGAAAAGCTGGCCCTGCAAAAGGGAAGGCTTATTCATCCGCAGTATGATAAGGAGTTTGAAAGCTCCTTCTCTGTCAGCTGGCATAAAACAAAATACAATATGGGTGGCTGGGCAGTTTACACCAGTGACACGCGTAGAGATGCATATCCCGCTTTATTGAAACCTGATGGCAACGTATATTTTGCCGGCGAGCACCTTACCTATCTGAATGCCTGGATGGCCGGCGCATTTGAATCGGCCAGAAGTGTAGTTGCCAGTATACACGGCCGCGTAACAGAAGCACGAATAGCATACCCGACAAAAACAACTAAAGGATAATAACCAAAAAACTCTCAATCATGGCAAACTCAATCAACCGCCGCAGCTGGATTAAATCCACAGCTATATTGGCCGGAGGCACGGCCTTCTTCTCAGGAGCAATCAGTACACTGGCTGCAGTGCCGAAAAGAATACAGCAAACGTTTTTGAACGACCGTCTGGCAGATCAGGCGGCCATTTTAGAGGCTACGCCGGTTATGAAAGCCCGGTTATTAGCCAATGAAAATCCCTTTGGCCCCTCGGTTAATGTTAAGAAAGCTATACAGGAAGCATTGGATTCCAGCTACCAGTATCCCTTTATGCATATGAAAGAATTGACTGGCAAAATTGCTGCTTACGAAGGCGTTCCGGAATCCAGTATCCTCATGGATGCAGGATCTTCACCACTGCTGCTGGCCTCTGCCATGTTTTACGGCAGGAACGGGTCGGAAATCATCACTGGAGATCCTTCCTACAGCAGTTTACCCTCAGATGCCGAGCTGCTCGGCGCGAAGTGGGTTAAGGTACCTTTGACTGCCGAGTACAAAATGGACCTGGACGCGATGGAAGCAAAGATTACAAATAAAACAGGACTGGTTTATATCTGCAATCCAAACAATCCTACAGGTACAGTTCTGGATACAGAAAAACTAAAAGCTTTTTGTGAACGTGTGAGCAGGAAAGTTCCTGTATTTGTGGATGAGGCATACATTGACTATCTACCTGATCCGCAGGCTGCGAGCATGATCAGCATGGTAAAGGCAGGCAGTAATATCATCGTAGCCCGTACCTTTTCTAAACTGTATGGTTTTGCCGGCCTGCGCTGCGGATATGTGATTGCACAGCCTGATACGCTGAAAGACCTGATGAAGTATTCGGTAGGAAATATGAGCATCTCTGCGCCAACAGTGGCAGCTGCTATTGCCGGATACCAGGAAAAAGACTTTTTGAAAGATGCCTTAAAGAAAACAGTTGCTTCAAAGGAATTTCTGTACTCGGTACTCACAAAAGAGGGATACGATTACATTCCTTCCTCTGCCAATTTTGTCATGTTCCCGATCAGGATGGAAGGCGCACGTTTTGCAAAAGAAATGTCCAACAGGGGGGTAGGGATCCGCTTCTGGAAATTTAACGACAAAGACTGGTGCCGTGTAAGCATTGGGAAAATGGAAGAAATGCAGCTGTTTGCAGATGCCTTTAAACAGATCTCCTAACTTATTTATTATATGTATAAAAGAATTATATTAAGCGTAATCCTGGCTGCGGCCTTTCATACTTTACAGGCTCAGCAAAAAGCTAATCCACGTCCCCTAACCATGGCAGAATACGATATAGCCAAAAACTATACTGTTGCAGATCTTGATAAGGACACCTATGTGAAATTTGATAATACTTATATTCTGGACCGCTATCAGGCACGTAAACCCTTTTTTATTACGGGTGATGACGGACTGAAAAAGCGGATCGATCTGTACAAGCTGATTGCGAAGGAGGGGATGCAGGAAATTGGCCTGATGGTTTTTTATACCACTGAGAAAGGCAAGATCTATAAGGCTGTGGTACCCGATTATACTGCTGATGGAAAAGTCTGGGATAAATACTTCCAGGATATAGACAATATCAATAAAGAGGAAAAGAATTTTGTGCTTAAGCTCTCCTATATCCTGTCGAGAGAGCTCAGTTTTCAGCAATACAAGGTACTGAACAATGGGAAGGCGCCTTCAGAAGAGGAGGCTACTTACGGAAGTGACATCTGTTTTCCAGGGGATGAAGAAGTGGCAATGGCCAGCGGATTAACGAAGATGCTGAAAGATGTAAAACCAGGGGACCAGGTTATTACTGTAGATCCCCAGACAAAAGCTGCTTCAGTAGTTACCGTTAAGGAACTGACCACGCATGAGCCTAAAAACTATGCACTGACCAGCCTGGTGCTTATCGCGTCAGCACACAGACAGACCAATACTGGTATGGAGATCCAATTGAGCGCAAAAGTATTGCAGGCTACACCTAATCATCCTATGATGACCCGCGAAGGCAACCGTAAAATGGGAGAGCTGAAAGAAGGACAGGAAGTTTTATGCCTGAATGAACTGACCGGTAAATACGATGTTTATCAGGTTTGGAAGAAAGATGAGCGTGCCGGCGGAACGCAGAAGGTGTATAATATAGTGGCTGATGGCGGAAGTACATTTATCATGAACGGGGTGATGGTGATGCAGAAATAATGGCGCATATGCCCCTTTTTTTAAAATAGAATTATCCTTAACTTAATTGTTGATAAGAAATAATCAGCATTACCAGTATACTCAATATTTTTTATGATGTCTGGCCCTGTTCAAAACGTGGCATCAATTTGTAAATCATTTTTTTGATTGAGATCGCTAGTATTGAGGGTCAGCCTGACTGACCCTCAAACAGGTGTGGTATTCCAATTATACAATTTCTGAGATCCATATTTATCATGTTAACATATTATACTAATATGATTAATGGTAACGTTATTGTCACATAACGGCAGTGTCGTATAACTTAACATATGTTCATGATTTTGCTGTTTCATATACGGAGATTTGAATTTGATATCTGAACCACTTAAAACAATAAAAGCTATGCTTCAATTCCTTGATCTTTTTGGCAAACAGAAAGTAAACCTTAAAACCAGTATCAGGAAATCTTACCATTGGCGTATCAGGCAACTCGACCATCTGGAACGTATGCTGAAGGAAAACAAAAACGCTTTCTGTGATGCAATAAGAAAAGACTACAAAGTACCGGCCTCAGCGCCGATGTGCGAAATCAGTGCACCTATTGCCATTATAGAATTTACACGCTCACAGCTGCGGGAATGGGTGGCTCCCTCAGGTCTCAAAGGTGACAGTTCCTATGAGCCCTATGATTTGTCGATCAGTGAAATTTCAGACAGCTCACTGATCTTACTACTTAACCCTGTGATTGCAGCAATTTCAGCAGGTAATCCGGTAGTTTTAAAGGCTGATCGTGAAACTCCAGCTACAAATGAAATTTTGGATAACCTGTTGCCTCAGTATTTTGAGCCTTCAGATGTTGCAATATCAATGTGCTAAATCCTTTTATTAGCGTTATAACTAAATATATGATGCCGCTTTGCAGAGCGGCATTTTTAATTTTGGCTTATGCCAAAAATATATTAATATTACCCTATGCGTATTTTGATTGGCCTTCTCAGCTTAATTCTTTTCCTGGCTGCTTCTGCACATGCCCAAACCGTACATCAGAGCAGTGGCTGGCTGTTCCTGCTGAACAATACGAAGATCAGTAATAAATGGGGCGTATATACCGACGTGCAGGTGCGTTCCGCGGATAAATGGGCGGAAGTCAGAAATTTCCTGTTCAGACCAGGAATCACCTACTATGCAAATAGTAAGAATGAACTCACCCTGGGTTACGCATTGATTCAAACGTTTCCCCATGTTGAAGGTTCTCGCGATAATTTACTCACTGAGCACAGGATCTGGGAACAATATGTATACAAACATAAAACTGCCCGTACCATTATTGCCCAGCACAGGTTCAGGCTGGAGCAAAGATTTATAGAGAGATCAGGAAAAGATCAGCTGTTTGCGCAGCGTTTCCGGTATTTTACCCGCTTTATCATCCCGCTGGAAAAAGGTGCCAAAAATTTTGAGGAAGGATTTTTTGTGGCCTTACAGAATGAACTTTTCTTTAACGTTCAGCATAAGGATGAACTTAATCATAAATTATTTGACCAGAACAGGGCGTATATAGCAGCGGGATACCGTGCAAATAAACATCTGGATATTGAAGCCGGATATCTCAACCAGGCCATAAAAGGACTGAACAACAATACCAGTAATAATGTTGTTCAGCTCGCCCTATACACTAAGTTTTAATTATCATCTACCACCTTCAGTACAATCTTACCTCTTACGTGTCCTTCTTCTATAGTACGTTGTGCTTCGGCTGCATCTTTCAGATCAACGATATCATAAATGATGGGTTTGAGTTTCCCTTCGTCAATCAGTTGTGCCATCTTCCTGAGATCTTCCGGGTTTGACTGAGTCATAAACCTGCCGCCGGTTAAACCTTTTGCTGCAATGGCTGCCTCGTCTTTGATGGCGAGTGTGCTGACAAATATGCCTCCTGGTTTCAACACTTCGAGCGACTTCAATTGTACATCTCCGCCGATGAGGTCGAGCACAAGATCGATGTTCCCCAGTCTTTCTTCAAAATCTTCATTGTTGTAATCGATAACTTCATCAGCTCCCAGGTCTTTCAGGAAATCTATATTGCTTTCAGAAGCAGTCCCGATCACATAGGCACCTTTCCATTTAGCGAGTTGTACAGCGTAAATTCCAACACCGCCTGCCGCTGCATGGATCAATACTTTCTGTCCTGCCTGGAGCTTTCCATGGTCAAACAAGCCCTGCCAGGCCGTCATTCCTGCGAGGGGCACAGCTGCTGCATGGATATGGTCTATCGAATTGGGTTTTAATGCTATTTCTTTGTAATTGACGGCAACATACTCGGCATAGGTGCCCTGCCTTTTGGTATTTGGTCTTGCATAGACTTCATCCCCAATCTGAAATCCTGTGACTTCTTTTCCCAGGTGCTCGATGGTGCCAGATACATCCCATCCCAGGATCACCGGCCAGGCTCTCTGATCCGCACCCGGGTAATTTCCGCTTCTTACTTTCCAGTCTACCGGATTTACACTCGTTGCATAAACTTTGATGAGTACATCGTCCCGCAGAAGGCCTGGGTTTTCAGTTTCTTCATAGATCAATTCATCGGCACTGCCGTATTTATGGATGGTTACTGCTTTCATAATGTGAGAATTTGATTAATAACATATAAAGCCTGGGATTGATTTGAATATAATATGGTGAGCGAGTATATTTGGTGCAAAGAATTGTTTTACAGGTATTTGTGTAATGATAGGCTTGCTTATATTTAATTTTTATCATAATTTAGAAAACAGGTTAGGACGTTGCGGCTAAATAAATGTCTCTTGATTCTAAATTTCTCTCATGTTTAAAAAAGTGTTAAAGTGGATAGGTATCACTGTCCTTTCAGCTTTGATTTTGCTGACTTTTGCCTATGGACTAATTTCATGGTCGGTAAACAACCGCATCAACTCCCGGTACAGCTTCAAAAAAAATGTGGCAATGCTTCCTGATTCAGCAGATAGCTCAGTACTGTTACGGGGTAAACGTTTGCTGGCTATCAAAGGCTGTAATGAATGTCATGGTGCTCATCTGGACGGGCAGCTGATCATTGACGATAAAATGGTAGCTATCCTTCCCGCATCCAATCTCACAAGGGGCAAAGGTGGCCTGCCGCCTGATTTCTCTGACCAGGACTGGATGATGGCTCTTCAGCATGGCGTAAGCAAAGAGGGGCAGCCTTTATGGCTGATGCCCTCACAGGAATCTGCTTTAATGACTGAAAAAGATCTCCGGGCGATCATCGCTTACTGTAAAACGATATCTCCTGTTGATCACATCCTGCCTGAAAAGCAAATTGGGCCCATGGGGAAGGTACTCACTTTTTTTGATAAACTTGATTTACTGTCAGTAGAGAAAATCGACCATCAGGCAGCCGCGGTAAAGGAGGTTTCAGAAGACAAAGAAAGCATAGCATTAGGTAAATATCTGTCCGTTTCCTGCACAGGCTGCCACCGTCAGGATTTCAGGGGAGGAGATCCTGTAGCTCCCGGTTTTCCTGAAGTTCCTGATATCTCGCCGTCCGGTGATCCGGGCAAATGGACACAGCAGCAATTTTTTACTGCATTGCGCAGCGGCAAAAAACCTTCGGGAAAACAAATGGATAGTCGCTATATGCCCTGGAAGATGACGGCGCAATATACAGACAGGGAACTGGCATCTTTATACCTGTACCTCCATTCAATAAAAAATGCGGATAGGCCTTAGCTTATCCGCATCAATATGTTATAGGATATTACCTTTTGAAATTACGCTTCCAGCCATTTGCGGGCATTTACGAAAGCTGCAATCCATGGAGATACCTCATCATTGCGTCCTTCAGGATAGTTTGCCCAGTTCCACTGGAAGATAGAGCGTTCAATATGTGGCATGATCACCAGGTGTCTTCCGGTATTATCGCACATCATCGCAGTGTTGTAGTCAGAACCATTAGGGTTAGCCGGATAACTTTCATAACCGTATTTCGCAACAATCTGATACTGATCTTCTGCATAAGGTAACTGGAATTTACCTTCACCATGTGAAATCCAAACGCCCAATGTTGTTCCTGCCAGGCCTGAAAGCATCACCGAGTTGTTTTCCTGTATCGCTACGGAGGTGAAACCACTTTCATGTTTATGACTGTCATTGTGCAGCATCTTAGGTTTTTCCTCATGATCTTTATTGATCAGCCCAAGCTCTACAAATAACTGGCATCCGTTACAGATACCTATTGATAAAGTATCCTCACGTTTAAAGAAGTTTTCAAGCGCCAGTTTAGCTTTCTCGTTGTAAAGGAAGGCACCTGCCCAGCCTTTTGCCGAACCCAGTACGTCGGAGTTGGAAAATCCTCCAACAGCTCCGATAAACTGTATGTCTTCCAGTGTTTCCCTTCCTGAAATCAGATCGGTCATATGTACATCCTTCACATCAAAGCCGGCAAGGTACATTGCGTTGGCCAGTTCCCTTTCAGAGTTGCTTCCCTTTTCTCGGATAACAGCAGCTTTTGGCCGTGGTTTGGAAGGATCTATAACTGGTTTTTTTCCGTCAAAAGATAATGGGAAAGTGTATTCCAGTACATGATTTTTATAGTTATCAAAACGTTCTTTCGCTTTAAAGGCTCCGCTTTGTTTTTGGTCCAGGAGGTATGAAGTTTTAGCCCATACATCACGCAGGTGATCGATATCAAAGTTCATGCTGCCTGACTGATCTTTGATCACCAGTGCAGGTTTCGAAGTTACCGAACCAATTTTATGATAGGAAACGTTATTTGCTTCAAGTACAGCTTCAGCAGAAGCATCGGCCTGAAATACGATCCCGATATTTTCTGCAAATAATTTTGCTATGCTGTCCTGATCTCCAAGGGCAGTAAGGTCAATATCGGCACCCAGGTTGCGGTCTGCAAAGCAAAGTTCGAGCAGGGTAGTGATTAAACCCCCGCTGCCGATATCATGTCCGGCCTGTATTTTTTTACCTTTGATCAGTTCCTGAAGTGTATTGAATGTGTTTTTGAATTGACTGGCATCAATTACATCAGGTGTTTCATCACCGATTTTATTCAGTATTTGTGCGAATGATGATCCGCCCAGTTTATAAGTATCACCTGATAAGTTGATATAATAGATTGAACCGCCGGTTTTTTTAAGGACAGGCTCAATAACTGCGGTAATATCATCACAATGGCCGGCCGCAGAAATGATGACAGTTCCCGGAGAGATCACCTCTTCGTTTTTGTATTTCTGCTTCATTGACAGTGAATCTTTTCCTGTAGGAATATTAATTCCCAGGCTGATTGCAAAATCAGAGCAGGCTTTGACAGCAGCGTATAAACGTGCATCCTCACCTTCGTTTTTACATGCCCACATCCAGTTGGCAGAAAGTGATACACTTTCCAGGCCATCTTTCAATGGAGCCCAAACCAGGTTTGATAAAGATTCTGCAATAGCATTACGGCTTCCTGCAGCAGGGTCAATTAATGCTGAGAGTGGGGCATGACCGATAGAGGTTGCGATACCATCTTTGCCCTGGAAATCCAGTGCCATTACACCACAATTGTTCAAGGGCAGTTGCAGCGGGCCGGCACATTGCTGTTTAGCTACGCGACCACCCACACAGCGGTCAACCTTATTCGTCAGCCAGTCCTTACTTCCAACAGCTTCCAGTTGCAGTAACTGCTCCAGGTAAGTGTCTATTTTTGAAAGTTCATAGCTTACTGCTGTATATTTTCTTTCTACCGTTTTATCCTGCATGATCACTTTTGGTGAACTTCCAAACATATCGTCCATTTTCAGGTCCATAGGTTTAGCGCCTGTTGTGGCAGATTCAAAGGTGAAACGATGATCTCCGGTTACGTCCCCCACAGTATACATTGGTGCGCGTTCGCGGTCGGCAATCTTTTGCAGGGTTTCCAGGTTTTCCTGTCCGATCACCAGTCCCATGCGTTCCTGTGATTCGTTTCCGATGATCTCCTTGGCCGAGAGGGTAGGGTCACCTACAGGCAGTTTATCGAGATCGATCTTTCCGCCGGTTTCTTCTACAAGTTCCGACAGGCAGTTCAGGTGACCGCCTGCACCGTGATCATGGATAGAGACGATCGTATTGTGGTCGCTTTCTACCATTCCGCGCACGGCATTGGCAACGCGTTTCTGCATTTCAGGATTCGAGCGCTGAATGGCATTCAGTTCAATACCTGAACCCATTGCACCGGTATCTGCAGAAGAAACTGCAGCACCACCCATCCCAATTCTGTAGTTTTCACCACCCAGAACAACAATCTTGTCATTAACTGATGGTTTTTCTTTTTTCGCCTGATCGGCCTTGCCATATCCGATACCACCGGCCTGCATGATCACTTTATCAAAGCCGAGTTTTCTTGCATCTTCTTCGTGCTCGAATGTCAGTAATGAACCTGTGATAAGGGGCTGGCCGAATTTGTTTCCAAAATCAGATGCTCCGTTGGAAGCTTTGATCAGGATATCCATCGGTGTCTGGTATAACCAGTTCCTTTCGGTCATGCCATTTTCCCAGGGACGGTTTTCTTCCAGACGTGAAAAGGAAGTCATGTATACAGCTGTTCCAGCCAGTGGCAATGAGCCCTGACCACCCGCAAGCCTGTCACGAATTTCACCTCCTGATCCTGTAGCAGCACCGTTAAATGGCTCTACTGTGGTAGGGAAGTTATGTGTTTCTGCTTTCAGCGAGATTACAGAATCAAAGTCTTTTATTTCGTAATATTCAGGTACATCCGCACGTTTAGGTGCAAATTGCTGTACCCTTGGTCCTTTTACGAAGGCAACGTTATCTTTATAGGCAGAAATAATCCCGTTAGGATTGGCTTCAGAGGTTTTGCGGATCATCTTAAACAATGAGACCGGCTGTTCTTCTCCGTCGATCACAAAAGTACCGTTAAAGATTTTGTGACGGCAGTGCTCCGAATTTACCTGCGAAAAGCCGAATACTTCAGAATCTGTTAACTTTCTGTCCAGTTTTACTGCAAGCTCATTTAAATAATCAATTTCCACATCACTCAGAGAGAGACCCTCCTGCTGGTTATATGCAGCGATATCTGCTATTTCAAGAATGTGCTCCGGCTGAAGGCTGATTGTATACAGCTCTTCATTCAGCTCATTATATTTCTGAAAAAGCATTGGATCGAAAGCATTGAAATCAGCGCTTACCCTGGTAAATTCTTCGATCCTCACGATACCGTGGATGTCCATGTTTTGCGTGATCTCCACCGCATTGGTACTCCAGGGAGTGATCATTGCAGCGCGGGGGCCGGTGAAAAAGTCTGTTATTACAGTTTCTTTATTCAGTTGGGCACCGCCAAAAAGCCAGCTTAATTTTGAAATATCAGACGAGGTGAGGGTTCGTTCTATTTGTACAGCAAAAACAGTATTGCGCTCGTTGGAGAAGAAATAAATCATGGTTTTATTTTATGGCGCAAAGGTAAGTTAAAATTACGAATGCCCCAACTCTTCAACGTCATTGCTGTCCTCTTCAGGATCTTTTTCTATGATTACTGTTCCCGAAGTCTGAACGGGCCGGTTGGCACCTGTACCGTTGGTTTCTGGCATGTCTTCCGGCTTTTCTTCGGCTGCGAGTTTGTCCAGCTGGCTTGTAGGATTAACGTCTTCCTGATTGTGCAGTTTATCTGAATTTTGATCTTCCATAATGTTCATTTTTTAAAATAAACATCCGGGCTATGATTCTGTTTTATTTTTTGACAGTAATTGTCCTTCCGGTAACCAGGTGAAAGGTATATATCTTATTGAATCCGTCATCAGTGGTCTCCATACTTTCTACCAATCCGGTTTTACTAAAGGTATCCGTTACCATGCTGCCTTCTTTTACATCCTGTAAAACACTCGTAGGGGTATCGTTATTCAATCTGATCATTTCAAATATCATTAGGGTATGCAGTAAAGATAGGATCTGTGCTCATAAATGAGGAGAAAACTGCCGGATTTACTGAAGAAAAATGTGAACAACTGCGGAACAACCGGAATCGGATTCTGAGGTTATCCCCAGAAATTATGCCCTAACTCTCTTTTTTTTTCTGCCCTAAATCTGACTCAAGTACCATAGTGTTCAGGGTGTTGTTTTTGGATCTATCCCACCTATCCACGTTATTGACAATGCCGGGGGACAATAGTTAACAACATGTGTTGATAACCCATACTTATCCACATTAAAATCTAAATAATTTTCATATGTGATTGCATTACAGATGGTTAATCCTAAGTATAAGTTTATGTTTTTTTGTTTACTATTTTCTTGATCTTCGCAATCCCCAATCGAAAGGGAACAAATTTTTAGACGAATAACAACAATATACTATGCAGAATACTTGTACAACAGTGTGGAATAACTCACTTCAAACTATCAAAGCGAACATCCCAAATCAGAGTTACAGAACCTGGTTTGAACCGATCTCTGCTTTGAAGCTGGAAGGAAATGTTTTGACTGTACAAGTGCCAAGCTTATTTTTTTACGAATGGCTGGAAGAACATTATGTAGGGCTGTTACGCAAGACTGTTAAACAACAGCTGGGAGAAGAAGGACGCCTGGAATATAACATCGTTGTGGATAACAAATCTTCCAACAGCGGATCGCCATATACTACCAAAATGCCTTCAAGCGGTAATGCTGCTGCGCCAAATGCGCAGTCGCCATCTGTACCTTCAGCTGCTGCCGGTAAAGACATCAGAAATCCTTTTGTAATTCCCGGAGCGAAGAGAATGAACGTTGATCCGCAATTGAATTCCAATTATACTTTGGAAAATTATGTAGAGGGAGATTGTAACCGTCTGGCGCGTTCTGCAGGTTTCGCTGTGGCAGCAAAACCAGGAGCAACATCGTTCAACCCGCTAATGATCTATGGTGCAGTAGGACTGGGAAAATCACACCTTGCACAGGCAATCGGCAACGAGATCAAACGTACCCATCCGGAGAAACTTGTGATATTTGTATCCTGCGAAAAGTTCTGCCAGCAGTTTGTAGAGTCATTGAAAAACAATACGATCAATGATTTTGTGAACTTTTACCAGGCCATGGATGTGATCATCATGGATGATGTCCATAATTTTGCCGGAAAAGAGAAAACACAGGATATCTTTTTCCATATCTTCAACCACCTGCACCAGTCGGGCAAACAGATCATCATTACTTCAGATAAAGCACCGAAAGATTTATCCGGTTTAGAAGAAAGATTGCTGAGCCGCTTCAAATGGGGATTATCTGCCGATCTTCAGATCCCTGATCTGGAAACCAGGATTGCCATCCTTAAAAAGAAAATGTATGCTGATGGTATCGACCTTCCTTCAGAGGTAGTTGAATACGTAGCACATAATATAGATAACAACGTACGTGAACTGGAAGGTGCAATGGTATCCCTGCTTGCCCAGTCTACGCTCAACAAAAAGGATATCGATCTGCCACTGGCAAAGTCGATGTTAAAAAACTTTATCAAGAACACCTCCAAAGAAGTTTCCATGGATTTCATCCAGAAACTGGTATGTGAATACTTTGAAGTACCTGTGAACCTGGTAAACTCGCCAACCCGTAAACGCGAAGTGGTGCAGGCAAGACAGATCTCTATGTATCTCTCTAAAAGCCTGACCAAATCTTCACTGAAGAGCATCGGAGCATATCATGGGGGCCGCGACCACTCTACAGTGATTTACGCCTGCCAGACCGTTGATGACCTGATGGGTACTGACAAAAAGTTCAAAGGATATGTAAATGATATCCAGAAGAAATTACAGATGAACTAATTTTCATTTAATACGTTAAATTGAGGTAATTCACATGGACGTTTTCTATCATATAAAGGTAGAAAACGCTCAGGATATGATTTACCTCATCTTCTATTTCGCTTTTCAGATCATGGTTGTACAGGTCTATCTGTAAAACGGGTACATTGTTCCTGAATTCCATGTATAATCTGTAAGGCATGATCCTGCCTTTAACGGTAATCATCTGTTCAGAAACAGATTCAATGAGAACAGGACAAATGAGCGCAATTTTGTTTGCCAGGGCATTTAAATCTATTGTATTCATGGCGGTAAGGTTCTAAATAATAATAGTTTCAATATCAATGTTTTTTTGCGATATATGTTTCATATCCATAGAACTTGAACAAACTGAACAATGCCTGTTCAGGCCCGGGGGGCACTATTCACTCGCAAAAACCACACAATTCATTCTCCCGCTTGTTAACATATGCAGAAACACCAGGCCCTTATAAACGGTTAGCACTGGACAAATAGCATATGAGCATTCAATCCATCAATCCATTCAATGGAGAAGTTATAAAAGAATACATGGAAGATACTGATCTGGAGATCAGTGAGAAGATAGACCGCGTTCAGCAGGCCTGGCTTACTTATCAGCATACAAATTATGCCATGAGGGCAGATCTGCTGCAAAAGATGGCCGTACTGCTGGAAGAAAGGAAGGACCAGCTGGCCAGGCTGATGGCAGGCGAAATGGGTAAACCCTTAAAACAGGGGCTTGCCGAAGTAGTAAAATGTGCTGCGGTATGCAGGTATTATGCGGAGAATGGAGCCGACTTCCTTGCCGACCAGCAGATCGAAACCCAGGCCTCCAAAAGTTATGTCAGCTTCAGGCCAATAGGTATTGTGCTGGCCGTTATGCCCTGGAATTTCCCATTCTGGCAGGTATTCAGGTTTCTTGCACCGGCTTTAATGGCTGGTAATGCCGGGATCTTAAAACATTCCTCGGGAGTAATGGGTTGTGCGCAGGCGATAGAACAAGTTGTTAAAGACGCAGGTTTCCAGGAAGATATATTTAAAGCGTTGATCTGCAGCAGTAAATCCATCGCAAAAGTAATAGAAAACCCGCTGGTGAAAGCCGTTACCATAACAGGCAGCACCAATGCCGGGAAGAAGATAGCTGAGCAGGCAGGCAGTCTATTAAAGAAAACCGTGCTTGAACTTGGCGGGAGTGATCCTTATCTCGTGCTGGCCGATGCGGATTTACCTGCAGCGGCCAGGGTTTGTGCAGAATCACGCTTAATTAACAACGGACAGAGTTGTATTGCTGCCAAGCGGTTTATCGTGGTGAAAGAAGTTGAAGAAGAGTTTACCCGCTTGTTCAAATACCAGATGGAACAAAAGAAAACTGGTGATCCTTTCAAAGAAGATACTGATCTGGGACCTATGGCAAGGGCAGACCTGAGAGATGAGCTTCACCAGCAGGTGCTGAAATGTATTGAGCAGGGTGCAGATTGTATCCTTGGAGGAAAAATTCCTTTTGCTGATGGGGAGCATGCTTTTTATCAGCCCACTATACTCCGTGATGTTAAAAAAGGGATGCTTGCCTATGATGAAGAGATCTTCGGGCCGGTCGCGGCCATCATCACTGCAGCAGATGCAGCCGATGCGGTAAGGATCGCCAATGATACCAACTTCGGACTGGGTGCAGCAGTATTTACAAGGGATATAGATCTTGCAGAAGATATTGCCAGAAACCAGCTTGCTGCAGGCTCCTGTTTTGTAAACGAAGGGGTCAAATCCGATCCGGCATTACCATTTGGTGGCATCAATGAATCCGGGTACGGCCGTGAGCTCGCCATGTTCGGTATCCATGAGTTCGTCAACATCAAAACCGTATACATCAAATAACTAATTAAAACCAGTTTGCCTTCAGTATTGTTACCACAGCAGATTGTCATTGTTATCAAATAAACGAGATCATGGAAGAACAGGAAAAAAATAAACCGGAAACAGATCAGAGGGAAAAGATTGTAAAGGATCCTTTTCAGCCGCAGGGTCCGCGGGACGGTCTGGATAATACCGGGACACAGGGTTACGACTCATTGAAAGATGATGGTTACACAGGCGATTCTGAAAAAGATACTGATGGTGATACAAAAGATGGAACCGCAAGTGTGGTGACCCCTTAATTGTATATTTTTTTTAATACATTCGCGCCCCGGGAAATACCTGCGATGTGAATGTATTAATTAATATCTTTTTTGCGATGAATAAGTTTCTTTATGGAATTGACTTTGGTACCACGAACTCTGCATTATCAATTTATGATGAAGAAAAAAAGGAGATCATCAGCACGATTACTGTCCCTTCGCTGATTTACTTTCAGCATGAACCAGGTACAGGGGATAGTCCAAATTACGTGATTGGGGAGCAGGCTGTTACATCTTATCTGAAAGATGGCATGAAAGGCCGCTTTATCAAATCCATTAAACAGATCCTTTCCAGAAGCAGCTTTATTGAAACACGGATCCATAATAAAAGATACAACGCTTCTGATCTTGTTACCCTGATCTTAAAAGATCTGAAGGCCAAGGCTGATCAGATTACCGGATGCGACTGCCAAAAAGCAATTATCGGAAGACCCGTATTTTTTGATGATGACAGTACTGCAAAGGATACCCTTGCACAGACACGGTTGAGCAAAGCGGCCGAGAACGCAGGTTTCACCGAAGTACGTTTTCAGTTTGAGCCTATCGGCGCTGCCTTTGCCTATGAAAGGACAATCAGTAAAAAAGAGAAAGTTCTCGTAGCCGATCTTGGTGGTGGTACAACAGATTTCACCTATTTAATTCTGGATCCTGCAAAAGCCGCAAATCAGGACAGGAAAAATGATATGATCGCCAGCGGTGGTATCTATATTGGTGGCGACAGCTTTGATTCTGCTTTTATGTGGGACAGGGGCACGCCACATTTTGGTAAGAACACGCTTTATGAGGCCACACCCGGTAAGGTGCTTACCGTCCCTATCTCCCTGTTTGCCAATATCTGCACCTGGGATCAGATGAACTTTTTTAACAGTCTCCGGATTAAAAGAGATATGGAGGATTATTATCATTACTCTAAAAAAGATAAAAAGTTTAAAAACCTGCTTACACTGATCGACAATAATCTGGGCTATTCCGTTTTCCAGTCCATTGAGAAAACCAAAATAGAACTGTCTGAGCAGGAAGATTCACAATTCTGCTACTCCAATATGGAAATAGAGATTGATGAAGAGATTTCTCTCACACAATACGAAGCTATCATTGAAAAAGATATCAGAAAGATCAGCATATACCTCGATGAGTTTATGCTGAAAAATGAAATCAAACCCGGGGATATCGACAGTTTGTTCCTCACCGGAGGAACCTCACTGGTTGGCGCTGTACAAAATCTGTTCAGCAGCAAGTTCCCCAGCGTTCCTGTAAACTCGGGCGATAACTTTACCAGTGTTGCCAGGGGGCTCGCTTTAAGCGGTTATTTATTCGAATAAATATAAATGGAACTTTTTTAATGCAGGAATGTTAGGGAAGCTGAAAACCAGATCCTATGCGCCTTTATCCCGAAAGATACATCATTATTATTCTTATGATCTGCCTCGGCAGCTGCAAACAATCAACAGAAAAGCAGGAAACTGTAAAAGCAGTTCCGGAGTGGTACAGCAATGCATTCATTTATAATCTGGATGTAGAAACTTTTAAGGACAGCAACGGAAACGGGACCGGAGATTTCAACGGATTGACCCAGAAACTGGGCTATCTGGATACACTTGGCGTGGATGTAATCTGGTTGGCGCCATTTCAGCCAACGCCCAATGGCGATGATGGATATGACGAAACTGATTATTACGGAATAGATAAAAACCTGGGTACGGCCACAGACTTTCAGAATTTTATGGCTGCTGCCAAAAAGAAAGGGATAAAAGTAATCATGGACCTGGTACTGAACCACACCTCCAGTGGCCATGACTGGTTCAAGATGGCAAGGGCAGATACTACTTCAAAATATCATTCCTGGTATGTATGGTCGGATAAGAAACCCGGGGATGCAGACAAAGGCCTGGTTTTTCCAGGAGTACAAACCGAAACCTGGACCTTTGATGAGGCAACCAAAAAGTACTATTTCCACCGTTTTTATGATTTTGAACCTGATTTAAACTACGAGGAGCCACAGGTACGTGAAATGGCAGCCGATGTACTCCGTTACTGGCTCAAAAAAGGTGTTGACGGTTTCAGGCTGGATGCCGTTCCTTTCATTATAGATCTGCCCAAAACCGGCAGCGCCAATCCCAAACATATGTTTGATCTTTTGACCAGCATGCGGAAAACTGTACAGTCCATTAACCCCAATGCTGTGCTCCTGGGAGAGGCCAATGTAACTGCTGAGGAGAACAAAGACTTTTTTGGTACAAACGGTAACCGGCTTCAAATGATGTTTAACTTTTATGTGAACCAGTATCTGTTTTACAGCCTTGCCAGGGAAGATCCTGAATCCCTGAAGAAAGCGCTCGAAGAATTCAGGCTGAAACCTGCCACATCACAGTGGGCATTCTTTTTAAGAAATCATGATGAGGTAGACCTTGCCCGTTTAACAAAAAGCCAGCGTTCGCTGGTGTTTAAAAAATTCGGTCCTGAAAGTAACATGCAGATTTATGACAGGGGGATACGGAGAAGACTTGCCCCCATGCTTGCAGATCCTGCGCTGATCAGAATGAGTTACAGTCTGCTCTTTTCTTTTCCGGGTGCCCCTGTGATCAGGTACGGAGAGGAAATTGGTATGGGTGATGATCTTACTTTGCAGGAAAGATTATCCGTCCGGACCCCTATGCAATGGGATCGCTCGGCCAACAGCGGTTTTAGTACCGATAGTATAACAGTAAGGCCGGTTATCGGTTACGGTGATTATTCTTTCCAAAAAGTGAATGTGGCCGATGAGTCAGCCGATAAAAATTCCCTGTTATCCTTTATTAAAAACCTGGTTGAAATAAGAAAGTTACATCCTGAAATCGGATTGGGGGAATGGAAAATTCTGGATGCCGGAAATTCAAATATCATGGCTATACAATATCTGTTCAAAGGAAAACAACTGATTGCTGTGCACAACTTTAGTAAAAGCCCGCAGCAGTTCTCACTGGAGGAGAAAGCTGTACAAGGTGCAGATTTTACAGAACTGACGGGAGGTAAAAAGCAGGTAAATATCGGTAACGGCGGTAAAATCCAGTTGAATGGTTACGGCTTTCAGTGGTACACAGCCAAATAAAATGTATTTTTATCAGCTGATCCTGACTGATATTTTATGAATAAATTTTTTCCTGTCGCCCTTATGGCTGTGTTTGGCCTCTTTTCTGCTGCTCATGCGCAATCGTCCTGGGTAAAATTAAAGGAAGAGCTGGTGTTTAACAATCCGCCTTTCAAACAGTGCCATGCCTCAACCATGGTTGAAGTTGCTCCGGGAAAGGTTCTCCTGTCCTGTTTCGGCGGATCTGCCGAAGGCAAAAAGGATGTGGATATCTGGTTGTCGTCAATCGATCAGCAGGGTATATCCCAGCCTGTGGATGTAGCCAACGGAATCGTAAGTGATACACTAAGGTTCCCGGCATGGAATCCGGTGCTTTTCAAAACCAAAAGCGGTAAACTTTTCCTTTTTTATAAAGTAGGCCCTAACCCAAGAGAATGGTGGGGAATGGTAAAAACCTCAGCTGATAACGGGCAGAGCTGGTCGGCAGCCGGGCGTTTGCCTGCTGGCATTCTGGGGCCAATCAAAAATAAACCTGTTCAACTTTCAGACGGAATTATTTTATCTCCTTCAAGCGTGGAAGTCTCAGAAAACCGTTGGACTGCCCATATGGAGAAGTCGGCAGACGACGGAAAGACCTGGGAACTGATCCCGGTAGATCCGGAATCAAAGTTTGATGTGATCCAGCCAAGCGTCCTTTTCTACGGTAAAAACAAAATGCAGATCCTTTGCAGGAGCAAACAGGGGAGTGTGATGCAATCCTGGTCATCTGACGGTGGAAATACATGGGGTAAACTAAGTAAGACATCACTTTTAAATCCGAATTCCGGTACTGATGCTGTGACATTGAAAGATGGAACACAGCTGATTGTTTACAATCCTGATGTTCCCGGCAAGGATTGGTTCAATGGCAGGAGCAAATTAAGGCTGGCCAGTTCAAAAGACGGTAAGACATGGGAAGATGTGCTTGTCCTGGAAAGCGGTACCAAAGAAGAATACAGTTATCCTGCGATTATACAAACTGCAGACGGCCTGGTGCATATCAGCTATACCTACGACAGGAAAAATGTAAAGCATATTGTCCTGAAAAAGGGCTAACAACAACCATATAAACATCAAGCAGTGAGAGCACTCGATTTCAACAAAAAGTGGGTTTTAGTAACCGGTGCATCCTCCGGTTTAGGGTATGAGATGGCTCAGCAGCTGGCGTATCAGTACCATGCAAACCTGATTATTGCTGCAAGACGAGCTGATAAACTCAATCAGCTGAAAGCTGATCTGGAACGTGATGCCCATGTACAGGTTAAAGTTATTGTGGCTGACCTCTCTGTATCAGCAGATGTAGAACGTCTGATAGCTGAATGTTTAAACGGCCAGGAACTTTATGCAGCGGTGCTCAACGCAGGTATCACACATTTCGGGCCTCATGCCGATCTTGCACAGGATGATTTTGAACGGCTTGTACAAACCAATGTGATCAGTGTTGTCCGCATTACAGGAGAACTGGTTAAACACTTTGAAACATCAGGAGCTGAGGGGGGTATTATGATAGTATCCAGCATGGCGGGAATATTCCCCGTTCCCTATCAGGCAGCATATTCGGGTACCAAATCGTTTTTAATTGGCTTTGCCAATGCATTGGCACATGAAATCAAAAGCCGGACACTTTCGCTTACTATCTTTGCTCCCGGCGGTATTGTTACCGAAATGACTGCTACCGAACAGTTCAATGATCTGCAGGGATGGCTGATGCCGGTGAAGCAGGCTGCAAAAGAAGGCATTTATGCACTGAAAAGCAGGAAGTTCAACTATGTCCCGGGGGCATTGAACAGGCTGGGCAACATTTTTATGAATCTCTTACCAAAAAAACTGATCGTTGGCATCCTTGCCAGAACCTACCAGCGGTCGCTCGAGAAAGTAAATCCTGCCGGCAAAGCTAAATCCTGACCAGTGTAATATCCCCGAATTTGGGAGTTGTACCGCATAACCAGAAGCCAGACCTTTATACTTTAATATCAATACAGCTATAAATCATTAGCTGTAAAACAAAGAAAGTTATGGCTAGATGGAAAATAGACGCTGATCATAGTTCAATAATGTTCAGTGCAAAGTATTTACTGCTCAATACAATAAACGGTTATTTTGCAGATTTTAAAGCCGAGGTTCGAACCGAGGGAGAGGATATTACTGATCATCCCCTGATAGATTTTACTGCGGAGATCAATTCTGTTCAGACCAATCAACCGCAGCGCGACGAACACCTGCTGTCTGCTGATTTTTTTGATGCTGAACAGTATAGTCAGATCTCGTTCAAAAGTATCGCAATGGAACAGGTGAATATCATCAAGAACCCCTTTCCGATTGGTCCTTATCAAAAAAGTTATCATTTAGAGGGTAACCTGACCATTAAGGGCATTACAAGGCCTGTTACATTCAAAGTAGAACACCAGGGAAAGGTTACTGATCAATACGACCGTTCGCTTTCGGTTTTTACACTTAAGGGCCTGCTTTCAAGAAGGGATTTCGGGATAACCTGGGGAAAGAAAACGCCGGCAGGGAAAGCAATTTTGAGTGATGAAATCCGCATCAGCTGCAGCCTTCAGTTTGTGCAGATGCCTGAGGCAGTATTATCATAGTATGATTCTTCCCAAGAACTGGTATATTTGACCCATTATGGGTTACGCAAAAGAAAGAGGAAAGCTTGAGAAGTTATTAACCAGACTGGTTGGTATCAATATTTATAATGAGAAGAGCCTGGCAGTTCTTCATGACAGCCATGAGAAATACTCGCATACGGTTAGGATCCTGAAGAATAAAGAGCCTGAGGCATTCAGTGATTTATACAAGAATGAATTGCAGGAAGTAAAAGACGGAAAAAAAGCGGTCAAAGAAGATGATGCTATTGAAGACCGTCAGAACAGCTTCCTGGCTTATAAAGATGCGATCACTCGTGCTATAGAAAAAACTATAAAAGCTACCCTTGAGGTTTAGCTGAATAAAGAAAATCCGGGGATTTCCTTTTATTTTTTCATCTCTTCTACTTTTCCTAAACATTCGATCCTCCGGCTTGTTACCTGCTGAAATAGGAATGAATAATGATAACCATCCTGGTGTTTCCCTTCAGCGTACAGGCCCATTATCTGCGCTGCCTTGTGCTGGCAGGAAAATTTGACGCAAGAGCATATACCGTTTTATTTGTACAGTCGCCACAATACGATAAGTATGTGGAAGAGCGGGGATACAAGACTTTTCGATGCGAACACTTTGAAGCCGACCACGTGATGGACTGTGCAAAGGACTTTGATTTTTCGTGGTTAAACCGCAGCGTTCTTGAAAAAATTATGCTGAGCCAGGTTCAGGCAATCAGGGAATATAAGGCTGATATTGTCATAGGAGACATGAGCCCTTCACTGAAAATGGCGGCCGAGATTACAGGTGTAAAATTCATCTCGGTCCTTAATGGCTACATGAGTAAATATTATACTTTCACCAGAGGTGTATCAAAAAGCATGTTCGGGTATGGTTTCATGAAGAAATTACCGGAGACGATGTCTGACAGGATTACAGACTTCGCAGAAAGCATTGCGTTTCGCTATATACACCTTCCTTTCAGGCGTATCAGGCAGAAATACGGACTGCGGCCTGTGACAAACTATCTCTCAGAACTCGAAGGGGATGAAACTATCCTGTGTGATTATGAATATCTCTTCCCACAGCATCAGCTGCCTGCCCATTATCAGATTGCCGGGCCCCTGATTTATCATCCGGATCAGTCCGAAGAATTATGGCTGGCAGATCTCGACGAAAACAAAGCGGTAATTGTTGTGTGTATGGGCAGCACGGGCGACTGGCAGAAAGTAAGCTTTCTGAATGATCCCTATTACAGCAGGTACAGCATCATTGCTGCCGGAGATAAAACCAGGGTACTGTCTGCTCCGCATATCATTTCAAAAAACTTTGTTAACCTCAGTGAGGTACTTAAAAATGCAGACCTGATGATCTGCCATGGAGGTAACGGCACCATGTACAATGGCATTGTAAACGGTGTTTTTATGTTTTGTATCCCCAGTAATTTTGAACAGGAATGGAACATCAGTGCTATGGAACGAAACGGGCACGGGAAGTTGGCCGACTGTTTTAACGCTGTGGAATGGAAAGACGAGCTCAGTAAGTCGCTGCAGGACTGGCTGAGCAAGGTGCTACCGCTTTGACAAATTTCTAACCTTAAATTTCTTTTTATCATCTCCTTACTTTGCCCTGCGTTCGAATGCACAGCGGGATTATGACCCGAAGAACTGTTTTTCCGGATTGATTAGCTGTGCCGCTAAGGCAGATTAAATCAGTAACAGCTTTGATCGTAAAGCAGGAAAACTTATCTTTCCTTTATGTTAAAGAAAATTGCCGCTACTCTCATTTTAGGAATTAGTTTTATCTACAGCCATGCCCAAACCACCAGACTTACCGTAAGGGCACAGGCAAAGGATGCAAAGTTTATAGGAACCGGGATCGGCGGTGCGTATGTCACGGTAAGAAACAACCTCAGCGGCGAAATTCTGGCAAAGGGTTTAACAACCGGCACTTCAGGGAATACCGACCTGATGATGAAAGGACAAAGAAGGGGCCTGCCCGTTATCGATACTGCAACGGCTAAGTTTGAAGCCGCAATAGCAATCACTGAGCCTACTTTTGTAGATATCGAAGCAGTAGCGCCAATCACAAGGAGAAATGCTGCGGTAAAATCCACTACGCAGGTCTGGCTGATACCAGGTAAAGATATTATTGGCGAAGGTGTATTGCTGGAATTTCCGGGCTTCATTCTGGATGTTTTGTCGCCCAGCACCCATGAGTTTATAAAGCTGGATGATCTAAGAGGAAATCTCAAATTTAAGGTAAGCCTTACGATGATGTGCGGCTGCACAATTACAAAAGGCGGTATCTGGGATGCGAATGGGATTGAGGTAAAAGCAATTGTAAAGAAGGAAGGCATCCGCATTACTGAAATACCGCTTTCCATTACCGCTGCTGCCAATATTTTTGAAGGTATATTAAAGACCGTTGAAAAAGGTAATTATGAGCTGGTGATTTACGCTTATGATGCCAGAACCGGCAATACAGGTGTAGATAAAATCAACTTTGTAATCCAGTAAATTTATGCATGTTCCTTTGTTCATCACTAAGAAAACCAGCTTTTGCTTTGTCCTCACCCTGATCTTCATTTGCCAGGTCCGGGCACAGCAGCTGCCTGTTAAAATGCAATATACAGTTTCCATGGAACGGCTGCCGATCAACTTTACCATGTGGAGCTGACCTGCAGGGTAAAAGCAAAGACGCTTGATTTTAAGATGTGCGCCTGGACACCAGGTTACTACCAGATCATGGATTTCTGGAAGAAAATGGTCAGGTCTAGTGGCTACAGGGCTGGATACTGTCCCCCATCAAAAACATATTTACAAGGCTGATAATTTTGATGTGCTGTATGACAGTCCATTTCTGATGGGCAATCTGGAAGTACTGCCAGATTTCCGTGTATCCGGTAAGCCACATGATTTCATTGCCTATCAGATGCCTGCTATAGACCGGCAGGAGTTTATGGACAACCTGAAAAAGATTGTGGAAACCGGGAGCAAAATCATTGGTGATGTTCCTTACACACATTATAGCTTTTTATATATAGGGGCCGGAGGCGGAGGGATTGAACATCTCAACTCTGCATCGCTGAGTTTTAGCAGGGCAAGGCTGGGTTCTGCTGAAGGGAGAAAAGGGCTGTATAACTTTATTGCCCATGAGTATTTTCATACTTTTAATGTCAAGCGGATCAAGCCGGTAGAGTTGGGTCCTTTTGATTATTCAAAGGAAACGCATACCAATATGCTGTGGGTGTCTGAAGGTTTTACAAGCTACTACGAGAACATTATCAGTACACGGGCCGGACTTCAAACTGCAGAAGATATGCTCGCTAACTTCCAGACGTACATTCAGAGTTATGAGAACAGACCGGGGCATTTGTACCAATCTGCTACGCAGGCCAGTTACAACACCTGGAATGACGGCTTTGATGGGTCTAAAAACGGAGAAATTGATAAAACCATTTCTTACTATGATAAGGGTTCGGTACTTGGCCTTATGCTTGATTTCAATATCCGCCATGTTACCCAAAACAAACATTCGCTCGATGATGTGATGCGCCAGCTTTACAATAAATACTACAAAAAACTCAACCGCGGTTTTACTGAGCGGGAATTTCAGACAGAGTGTGAGCAGCTGGCTGGCGTAAAGCTGCAGGAGTTATTTGATTACGCTTTAACGGTGAAAGCTCCGGATTATCCAAAGTACTTTGCCTATGGGGGCCTTAAAATTGATACAGTTTCCACAGCTGTTTACAATCCTGTATGGGCGGGCCTGGGGGTAAGGCCGCAGGCTGATACACTTCAAATCATGTCGGTCGACTGGAACTCGCCGGCATGGAAGCAGGGCATAAGAATAAATTCCAGATTGCTGGCGATCGAGGGTTTAACTGCTACTTCTGAACGCTTTAAACGTACTTTTGAAGAAAAAAAAGAAGGGGACACTCTACACCTAACGGTTGAAGCAAAGGGCGAAAAGAGGGATGTGGCGATAGTGTTGGGCAAAGATGTGCAAAGGACATTCAAAATTAGTCCGGCTGCGCAGCCAGATGCTTTGCAAAAGGCAATTTATGACAGCTGGGTAGGTAAGTAAATGTGTTTCTGGATTCAGCTAAAATAAATATCATAATATATTTTATATACTAAATATATTAGCATATTTTTGTTGTTGTTATGCAAAAGGAATTCAACAAACAGCTCGATATACACCTCAATCAGTGGGTGCAGAATAGTCAGTCTATCAATTGGTCGCATGGTGATCAGCCCTTTTTTAGCGTAGGGGCTGACAGCGATATCCGGGTCAATTTAAATTTGCTGAGCGAGTCGTACCGTAACAAACATATTGTGGCGGAGCCCGGTAATTACTGCCATATGTTTCTTTCTGTACTGGAGCCTTATCTGGCGCAGTTCCTTATCCAGTTTGGCGTAAGGGAATACGAGTTTACTTTTTGTTTCCTGATCAATGGAGCAACATTTAAAGATTGTTTGCTGACAGCAGCATAAGAAATAGGAAAGCGTATGCAGGTTTATCATTATTCATTGCCCGATAGTCAGGAAGACATCATCATTATCGCACCGATCCAGGAAGAAGAAGAGTACCTGGTGATGTGGGAAGGTCAGGAATTAGGCTACATCTACCCGATCTTAAACGACTCTTTTTATATAGACTGGAAAGGGAGCAACCCCATTCTGAACTTACTGGCTAAACAGCTGGGGATCTTTATCGAAGATGCTGGTTTGTGATTTTATGCCACCTGAAGAAGAATTGAGGAAACTTTAAACATTCCATACTAAAGCATGTTATACCGTCTCATCAACTAGCTATAAAATGGGATTATTTAAAACAATCATTGTAAGCGCCGCGGTATACGGTGTTTACAAATTTCTTACCGAACCAGACGTTCTGGGCAAAACCAGGTTGGAAGAAATCAGGGAGAAAGTGCCTGAACTGATAGACAAAGCTAAAACTGCCAAAGAGGATATTCAATCCGGGCGACTGCCACAGCTTTAGTCTTCGCGGTATCAACCAGGAGTACCACGCCATATTCGCTCATCAAAACGCATCTTAATGTTTAAAGCACTAAAAACCTCTACGAAAATTGTTATTGGCGTGGTAATCCTGTTGGTCTTGCTGCGGATCGCGCTGCCTGGCATTGTCAAAAATTACGTGAACAAACAGCTAAATGAACTTCCCGGTTACAGAGGCCATGTGGATGATATCGATATCAGCCTCTTGCGTGGTGCATATGTCATAGATAATTTATTGCTTAAGAAACGGGCGGACACCAGCAAATTCCCCTTTCTGCAAATTGCTCATGCTGATTTAGCAATAGAGTGGAAATCTGTATGGAAAGGAAAACTGGTCAGTGAAATTATTCTTGACAAACCTGTCATTTATATACTGAAAGAAACAGCAGATCTTTCCAAAGAACCTTCAAAGGACCATTGGACAGAAACGGTAAAGGCATTGATGCCCATTACGATTAACAAACTCCAGGTAAACCAGGGAACCTTCAAATATCTCGACCGTCAGGCCAGCCCGCAGGTTGATCTTTATCTGGACAGTCTGCAGCTCACAGCACATAACCTGGCAAACGTTGAAGAAAAACCCGGCCGGCTACCCTCATCGGTTGTACTGCGTGGGACATCAATTGGAAGTGGTAAACTGAAGGCAGACATGATGGTTAATGTATTCAAAGAGGTGCCTGATTTTGACCTCAACATGCAGCTTACCGGAGTAAATATGACCAGTCTAAATGGATTTATAAAAGCGTACGGCAAGTTTGATGTAGAACGCGGATCGCTAAATCTGTATAGCGAACTCAAGTTAATCAATGGAAATATAGATGGCTATGCCAAGCCTTTCATCAGGAACCTGAAAGTGCTGAACTGGAAGAAGGACGTGAAGGAAGGCGGGTTTTTCCAGGCAGCAAAAGAAGCAGTCATTGGTCTTTTTAGCAAAGCTGTAGAAAACCCCAAACGTAAAACGATTGCTACCAAAGTGGAAATCAAGGGCAATGTGAGCGACCCTGAAACCAGCGGCTGGAAAACATTTTTAGGCATATTAAAAAATGCGTTTATCAAAGCCTTTAACCAGGGAATAGAAGGATCATTGGATTGATCATACCTGATATTGCAACAGGGTATAAAGGTAATTTCAAACTAAAACCTTTGTTCAGCATCAAAAATCCGCACTATGCGATTGCTTCGCGCTTCTGTCTTTGCCAGATCAGTACTGCGATGAAAAGACCTGCAAATACCATAGCCATACTGAAAGGAAAGATATAAAGCATGCCGAAGTGGCTGGCAATTCCACCAACCAAAGGACCCGTAATTCCGAGAGAAAGATCGATAAAAAGTCCGTAACCACCGATAGCAGCACCCTGGTTGGAGGCAGGTACCAATTTTACAGCTTCTACACCCAGGGCAGGGAAGACCAGTGAAAATCCAAGCCCTGCAATGCCGGCACCGATAAGGGCTACATGCGGCACATTGGCCAGCCAGAGAATCATTAAACCGATGGTTTCCAGTGCCAGACACCAGATTGCCGTCTTCATCCCTCCGGATGTTTCGATAGAACGGGCAAAAAAGATCCGGCCAAGAATAAATAATATACTGAACACTGAAAGGCAAAGGACAGCGCCGGTCCAGTTTAAATAGGCATAGTACAATGTGATAAATGTAGAGATAGTACCAAAGCCCAGACCACCGAGGGCGAGGCAGATCCCAAAGGGAGTGACCGTCTTGAGCACCTGGATAAATGGAAGCCTGGGAGCGCTGGTATGTGTACCTCTTATGGCTGTCTTGCTTTTGGCATAAAGCAAACCAATAATACCCACGGCAATAATTACGATGCCAATACTGCCCATGCCATAACTATTGTTCAGGATCAGTCCTAATGGCGCTCCGGCAGCCAATGCACCATAGCTCGCTATACCATTGAAAGACATGGCCCTGCCGGTATATTTATCCCCGACAGCAAAAATAGCCCAGTTGACAGGACTGGCACCGATGAGGCCTTCTGCAAAGCCCGTCATCAGCCGCGTAAGCACAAGCGTACCCAGGCTAAGTGCCGGAATGTCCCTGAACATATAAGCAGCAAACATCAGGATACCACTAAGGGAAAAACCAATCATACTAAGCAGAACTGCAGGCTTAGGGCCTTTCTTGTCAACAATACTTCCGGCATAGCCTCGCAGCAGAAAAGTAGTTACATATTGCACGCTGATAATAATCCCTGCCACCATGGTGCTGTAACCCAGGCGCTGATGGATGAAAACCGGCAGGATGCCCAGGGCTAAACCAATAGTGAAATAACCGATAAATGTAAAGGTGACGAACCCTGCTATTGTGAAACGAACTTTTGATAAAGATGCGCCCGCATGTGTCTCTGCTTGCATAAACTTGAAACTCTGAATAAGTACGCAAAGTTAAGTACCACTGCTTTTTTAAGGGAATTAAATGGAACACTTTACTTTCCTGTAACATATAAGATTTTAACAAGCCTCATTAGTGTAAAGCTGCCGGAAAATAAATTCTACAACTGCTTCAACCGTCAATCCAGCCTGAAATAGCTGTAAGCAAAATTTAAATCGTAAATTTGAATAGAAACCCAGATTTTTTCTACTCAAATCATTAATTTTTATGAAGGATAATCATCTCCGGTCTGATTGCTCCATTTGTTATGCATTAGATATCTTCGGCGATAAATGGACACTGCTGATATTGCGCGATATGTTATTTGAAGGCAAGTCATCTTTCAGTGAGTTTAAAGCATCCGAAGAAAAAATTGCCTCAAATATATTGACCGACCGCCTCAAAGCCCTGGATGCTGAAGGTTTCCTGATCAAGACGGCATCAGCGGCGAACAAGGCTAAGTATCTGTATTCCCTGACCGATAAAGCAATCGATCTTTTACCGGTTTTTGTAGAACTTTTTGCCTGGGGGGATAAATATAAAGGAGTAGGGCAGCCATGCAACCCAGTGTATAAAAGGCTGACTGCAAACAATTCAAGTACCATAACTAACTATGCTCAGGAGCTGAAACAGCGCAGAGATGCTATTTTGGGGGGTTAAGCTGCCCGAATTGTTATCTTATTGTAAGAACATGCACATCTAGCATAAATACTTGTTGCAAAATGCAACTGGTATTTGGAATTTGTCTATCTTTGATATAGAAATTTAAACATAGGAATTATGAGTGCTATAGAAATTACTGATGCGAACTTTGAGGAACTTGTGCTGAAATCAGACAAACCCGTACTTATCGACTTTTGGGCAGAATGGTGCGGACCCTGTCGTATGGTAGGCCCGGTAGTTGAAGAAATAGCTAAAGAATATGATGGCAGAGCCGTTGTAGGAAAAATAAATGTTGACAATAACCCTGAGATATCTGTAAGATTTGGCATCCGCAACATTCCGGCATTGCTGTACTTTAAGGATGGTGAAATCGTAGATAAACAAGTGGGTGCTGTTCCAAAATCTGTACTGGCTGAAAAATTAATAAAACAGCTGAACTAAGACCGTTTGGATTGATTGTTTAATGAAGGGTGTTACAGTAATGTAATGCCCTTTTTTAGTACAAATCAGCCCAGGAAAAGCGTTTTGTAATCCGGATTGGACTCCACTCTCTTGAGCATGATGAAGGAAAATACCGCAACTATCCCAACCGGAATGATAATCGTCTGTATGATCAGGCTCAAAGGATTAAGCTGAAAATACCGCAGGGCATACACGGTGATGAACAAAGTGAAAATTGAATACTTGCTGATAGTAAACACCTTACTGTAAAGCGAAGCCTTTTTCATATTGGCAACCAGCTGCACACATTGTTCTTCAGTAAGGCTGTTTATGAAATCCATTTCTTCGGATTCCCAGTCCCATTCGTCAATAATAAATTCTCTTGCTGAGCTCTTGTATTCCATAGCAGGTGATAATGCCTAAAACTACGATAAATTCATCAAAAAGAGCTACAATACCATGCTGCTCTCCCCATATATGGTGAAACTAACCTCTATTTTGGGGATTTAAACCCGCTGCCGAAAGCTATAGCTTTGAAATATGATGAGCCAGCTATCGCGACAACGGGTCTTTTTTGAACTGAAAGCAGCATTGCAGGGGGAGGTAGTGGTACCCGGAGACTATCTGTATGCCCAGTCCGTAAAAATATGGAACGCCGCAGTAAACAAGCTTCCCGCAATGATTGCTTTATGTGAAAATACCACAGACATCAGTTCTGTAGTGAAAATCGCAGGAGAACACCATTGGAAGTTAACGGTGAAAGGGGGCGGGCACGACTGGTCGGGCCTGGCACTAGCGGAAGACGGCATTGTGATCGATCTATCCCGTATGCGTGGTGTGAAAATAGATGCTGCAAAAAAAGAAGCAACTATCGAAGGTGGTGCCACTGCAGGGGATCTGCTTGCTGCAGCAGATCAGTTTGACCTGGTTGCAGTGACAGGCACAGGCAGTACCATTGGGATGGCTGCATTAACTATGGGCGGCGGATATGGCCCGCTTACGCCAAAGTACGGCCTGGCACTGGATAACTTAATCAGCGCCGAACTTGTCCTAAGCGACGGGCGACTGGTAAATGCCGGGGAAAATGAAAATCATGATCTCTTTTGGGCAATCAAAGGAGGAGGGGGCAACTTTGGTGTAGTGGTTTCGATGAAGATCCGTCTGCATGACGCACAGCCTGTCTTATCCGGTCAGTTTCTCTACCCATGGTCAGAAGCCGGCAGGGTAATGATGGCCTGTAACGAATATGCAAAATCTGCGCCGGATGAACTTTCGGTGATCACAGGTATTGTTCCGGGGCCGGCTGGAGAATGTGCTGTAATCGTAGCACTTAGCTGGTGTGGAGATCTCCATGCAGGGGAAATGTTTTTTGCGGACTTCAGTAGAGAAGGGAAACCGATAACCCAAAAGGTGCAGCAAATGAGATATAAGGACCTGCTGTCTCAGTTTGATACTTTTGAGACGAAGGGCAATTATAACAATATGAAAACTCGCTGGCTGCCGGATCTCACTGATGAGTCGCTTGCTGTCCTTATGAAAGCAGGAGCAGAAAGAACATCAGATCAATCTACAATATTACTACAATACTTTTATGGAAAGCCAGCAAGGATACCGGAAAGTTCATCTGCATTTGGTTTACGAAAACCACATATACTGGTTTTAATTATATCGAGCTGGCGTGCCGGGGATGATGTATACCGGAATATCCATACAAAGTGGAGCAGGGAATTGACTAACGACCTGGCTCAGCACGCGCTTCCGGGTGGTTATCCAAACGTGCTTACCACAGAGGAGCCAGAACAGGTACTGGCTGCATATGGAAAGAACCTTGCAAGGCTACAAAGAACAAAATCCTTTTTTGATCCTGACAAGATGTTCTCCTCTTACCCCATCAGCCTGCCAGCAACTATCAGGATGCATAAAAATAAGAATCTGGTAAAAAGCTTCAGATAAGCGTATAGAAAAGGCCGGTCCTGATTGCCCTTGAAACGTGTGTGACTTCAGGGGCAATCAAAACCGGCCTTGTTTTTAAGATGCTCAGATCTTTATGGTTTTTTAGCTTCAGGAGCTTTACCTATCAGGTCCATAAACTGATCCAGTTTAGGGGTGATAATAATCTGGGTGCGCCTGTTTTTAGCCTTTCCTGCATCTGTTGTATTATCTGCTATCGGATTGTACTCACCTCTACCACCAGCGGTTAACCTTTTAGGATCAACACCGTAAGTGGTTTGCAGCGATTGTACAACCGATGACGCCCTTAAAGCACTCAAATCCCAGTTGTTACGGATATTAGGCAGGGTGATTGGCACTGCATCAGTATTACCTTCAATCAGCACATCATAATCATTGTAATCTTTAATGATCTTGGCAATTTTGCTTAACGTTTGTCCAGCTTTATCTGAGATATCATAACTTCCTGATTTGTAAAGCATGTTATCTGCCAGTGAAATATAAACTACTCCTTTTAAAACCTGCACATCAACATCCTGCATTTCTTCGCGACTAAGTGAACGGGTCAGGTTGTTGGTCAGCACCAAATTAAGCGAGTCGCTCTTGTTTTTGGTATTCACCAGGTGCTGAATGTATTTGTTGGATGAATTGATCTCATCAACCAGTTTAGAGATGTTCATATTTCCCTGTCCTGACGAAGTAAGACATTTATCCAGTGCTGCCTGTAGTGCCGCAACATTGGAACGTTCTGAGGTGATTTGCTCTTCAAGGCTTTTTACCCTTGAAGTTGATGATGAAAGGCCTTGCTGACTCTCATCGACTTCTTACTGAGTTCAGTGTTCTTGTTTTGTAAATCGGTATAGTTGGATTGTAATTCGGTAAACTTCTTATTACTAACGCAGCCTTGTGATAAAAAAGCAATCGCTAACAGCGCTGCCGGCAAAATTGATAGTTTCATAATTGTGATTTTTATTTAAATATCTGTATTCATACCTGCTGCTTGCACAGATCGTGCCAATACGAAATCAGACAGGGGACAGCAGTCACAATCATATATATCACCAGTATTACTGCGGTTATATTTTATCAGAGAGTATTTACATCAGTAAATATGCGTGGAATACCTGTTGTTACCGTATCCGCGAAAAAGTTGAAACCTTCAATTTCCATGATTGTTCCAGCCTCAAATGTTTGGAGCCTTTACAATTTCAGGTCAGCATTCTTATAACGAAATCAAAAAAATGAATTTAAAAACCCTTCCTGGAAAACCATTTCCTCTCGGCTCATCATGGGATGGCAATGGTGTAAATTTCACGCTATATTCCGAAAACGCAACTGCGGTTGAACTATGTCTGTTTGATGCTGAAGACGAGACAAAAGAAATTATGAAGTTCAGTATTACCGAACAAACAGATCTAACCTGGCATATCTATGTGGAGGGACTCGCAGCGGGCCAGCTTTATGGCTTCAGGGTGTCAGGTCCTTTTGAACCTGAAAATGGTCATCGCTTTAATTCCAACAAACTGCTGCTCGATCCCTACGCAAAGGCAATTTCAGGGATTATCAACTGGGATGACTCTTTATTTGCCTACAATGTGGGAGACCTTGATGAAGACCTGAGTTTCAGTGAAACAGACAGTGCACCTTATATACCCAAATCGGTGGTTATCGATCCAAACTTTGATTGGGAAGATGATCAGCTGCCGAATACGCCTTACTACAATACTGTAATTTACGAAGCTCATGTGAAAGGTTTTACGAAACTGCATCCGGATATTCCCGAAGAGATTCGGGGCACCTACGCGGCAATTGGCCACCAGGTAACAATAGATTATCTTAAAGGGCTCGGGATCACTGCAATTGAACTGATGCCAATACATCACTTTGTGGCCGACAGGCACCTGCAGGAAAAAGGATTAACAAACTACTGGGGTTACAATACACTGGGATTTTTTGCTCCCGACGTAAGATACTGCTCGGGCGGAAAGCAGGGTCAGCAGGTGATTGAGTTTAAAAACATGGTGAAAGCACTGCATAAAGCAGGTATCGAGGTTATTCTGGATGTAGTGTATAACCACACTGCAGAGGGTAATGAAATGGGGCCGACACTGTCATTCAAAGGAATTGACAACTCTTCGTACTACCGCTTAACTGAGGATAAACGCTTTTACATGGATTATACAGGTACTGGAAATACCCTTAATGCCTACCTGCCAAATGTATTGCGATTACTAATGGATAGCCTGAGGTACTGGATACTGGAGATGCACGTGGATGGTTTCCGCTTTGACCTGGCTGCCACACTGGCCCGCGAACTGCATGAAGTAAACCGCCTGAGCGCATTTTTTGATATTATCCACCAGGACCCTACGATCTCGCAGGTAAAGCTGATTGCTGAACCATGGGATATAGGGGAAGGTGGCTATCAGGTAGGTAAATTCCCTATAGGATGGGCCGAATGGAACGGTAAGTTCCGGGATTGCATCCGGGATTACTGGAGCGGCTCCGAAAATACGCTGCCTGAGTTTGCCGACCGTATTACAGGAAGTGCAGATCTCTATAAAGATTACAGAAAACCAACTGCAAGTATCAATTTTATCACTGCCCATGACGGCTTTACTTTGCACGATCTGGTATCATACAATGAGAAACATAACGATGCCAACGGCGAAGACAACCAGGATGGCGAAAGCAGCAACCGCTCCTGGAATTGTGGTGCTGAAGGACCTACCGATAATCAGGATGTTATCGCCCTGCGCCTGAAGCAAAAAAGAAACTTCCTGACTACACTGTTTTTATCACAGGGTGTACCCATGCTGCTTGCCGGTGATGAGCTGGGGCGTACACAAAAGGGAAACAACAATTCCTATTGCCAGGATAATGAGATCTCATGGGTAGACTGGCAGGCGGCAGACCATGATTTGCGCAATTTTACCAGCAACCTCATCCGCCTGAGGGCAGAACATGCAGTTTTTGCGAGGAAAAACTGGTTTAAGGGCCAGCCTGTGAAGGCCAACGGAATAGAAGATATTGCCTGGTTCCTGCCCGAGGGAACAATGATGGAAGACCACAACTGGAATGAAGGCGCTGCGAAGTCTGTGGCCACTTTCCTGAACGGAAAAGGGTTAAATACAATTAACGACAATGGTGAGAAGGTAGTTGACGACAGTTTCTACATGATCTTTAATGCACATGACGAAGAAATACAATACCAGCTGCCAGGTGATGAATACGGCGGAGAATGGCGCATTGTCATTGATACGGCTATAGCTGCTCCGGTAAGTGCAACCCTGATTTTTGCACCCGGAACTAAAGTGCCTGTAGGCGGGCGCACAGTAGTACTGCTTCAAAATTTTAAGAATCAATAAAAAACGATTGATAATGGGTTTGAACAACGGCAAAAAAAGAGTAATTATCACGCAGGTTTCCCCCTCGGTAGAAGGGGGGAAATATCCTGCCAAGGCAGTGATCGGTGAAGCTATTACAATCGCTGCAGATGTTTTTGGGGATGGACACGATGAGGTGGCGGCAAGTGTTTTTGTGAAGCGCGTACAAACAGATCAGGTGCTGGAAATACCCATGACCATGAGCCTGAATGACCGCTGGGAAGCTAGCTACACTTTTGAGTCCACCGGCGAATATGAGTTCTGGATCAATGGCTGGGAAGACCACTATACAACCTGGAAAAAAGGCCTGAGGAAAAAGTATGAGGCAGGGCAGGATATCGCTCTGGAACTCCAGATCGGGGCAGAGTTGTTAAATGCTGCCGCAGTTCTCAGTGCCGATAGTCCTGTGTTGACAGCTGCGGCAGCGAAGCTAACACTTGTTTCTCCTGAGGAGGGCGTTTCAATCGCACAGAATGCAGAACTCGCAAAGATCATGTTTCAGTACAGACCTGAAGATACGGTAACGGTTTATCCAACAGTTTTCAGGATCTCGGTGGAACGAAAAAGAGCTGCCTTCAGCGCATGGTATGAGCTTTTTCCAAGATCAGCCGCTGCGGAACCCGGTAAACACGGTACCTTCAGGGATGTGGAGCGCTTGCTGCCAATGGTAAGTAAAATGGGTTTTGATGTATTGTATTTCCCCCCGGTGCATCCCATCGGGGAGCTCAACCGCAAAGGAAAAAACAATTCGCTGACCGCAGCTGCAGATGATCCCGGATCGCCCTGGGCAATCGGGAACAAAAACGGCGGCCACAAAGCCATTCATCCCCAGCTGGGAACACTGACCGACTTCAAACGCCTGAACAAAGCGGCAAATAAAATGGGAATTGAACTGGCAATGGACATTGCATACCAATGTGCACCCGACCATCCCTATGTGAAGGAACACCCGCAATGGTTTAAGTGGCGGCCGGACGGAACTGTGCAGTATGCAGAAAACCCGCCCAAAAAATACGAGGATATTTTGCCATTTGATTTTGAAACGGACGACTGGGAAAACTTATGGCTGGAGTTGAAAAGTGTAATAGACTACTGGATCAAAGCCGGTGTCCGGATTTTTCGTATTGATAACCCGCATACCAAGGCCTTCCGCTTCTGGGAATGGATGATCGCTGAGGTCAGGAAAACAAACCCTGATGTGCTGTTCCTTGCAGAAGCATTTACAAGGCCAAGACTAATGGAAAGGTTAGCGAAAACTGGCTTTAACCAATCTTACACCTATTTTACCTGGCGCAATACAAAATATGAGCTCGAAACCTATATGAAAGAGCTCACCAAAACGGAAATGCGTTATTACTTCAGGCCAAACTTTTGGCCCAATACTCCGGATATTTTGCCCCCGGCGCTCATCAATGGCGGGGAAAACGCGCATATCATGCGGCTCATCCTGGCGGCAACGCTGTCTTCCAACTACGGATTATACGGGCCTGTCTATGAATTCGGGATCAATATCCCGCATGGACAAAAAGAAGAATATGGCGATAATGAGAAGTATGAGATCAAACACTGGGACTGGACAAAGTATACCCGCATCCGCGAGATCATCATCAGGATCAACCAGATCAGGAAGCAAAATACAGCATTGCAAAGTACCTGGAACATTGAATTTGCAGAAACCAGCAGCGATCAGATCATCTGTTACATCAAAACCGATCTCCAAACCGGAAACAAGCTCCTGATTGCAGTTAATCTGGATGTGACCCAAACCCATGCGGCCACGATTAAAATCCCTTTTGAACAACTGAATATCGACCCCGCAAAAGAAATCATTGCAAATGATCTCCTTAGCGGAGATATCTGGTATTGGCAAGGCGAATACCAGTATATAGAATTAAACCCATACCTGATGCCTGCACAGATTTTCAGGCTGGAACAATAACCAAATACGAAACAATATCATGAACGAAAACAAAGATCAGATAGACGGTAAATTGCACTGGTATAAAGATGCAGTGATTTACGAGCTCCATATTAAAGCATTCCGCGACGGAAACTGTGACGGTATTGGAGATTTCAAAGGGTTAATGGAAAAACTGCCATACCTGGAAGACCTGGGGGTAACTGCCATCTGGCTATTGCCATTTTACCCCTCGCCGCTAAAGGATGACGGATACGATATTTCTGATTACTACCATATTAATCCTTCTTACGGGGATATAAAGCAGTTTAAAGTATTTTTGAAAGAAGCACATAAACGTGGACTGAAAGTGATTACGGAACTGGTGATCAACCACACCTCAGACCAGCATCCATGGTTTCAGCGCGCAAGAAAATCTCCGCCAGGATCAGCCTACAGGGATTATTACGTGTGGAGTGACGATCCTACAAAGTTTAAGGATGCCAGGATTATTTTCCAGGACTATGAAACCTCAAACTGGACATGGGACCCGGTAGCCAAACAATACTTCTGGCACAGGTTCTTCCATCACCAGCCCGACCTGAATTATGACAGCGAACTGGTGCAGCAGGAAGTATTCAGGATCATGGATTACTGGTGCAAAATGGGTGTGGATGGTTTCCGGCTCGATGCGGTGCCTTACCTGTTTGAGCGCGAAGGGACCAACTGTGAAAACCTGCCTGAAACCCATGAGTACCTGAAGAAATTAAGGAAATATATTGACGACCGTTATCCGGGAACACTGTTGCTGGCGGAAGCAAATATGTGGCCCGAAGATTCTGCAGCCTATTTCGGAGATGGCGATGAATGCCAGATGAACTATCACTTCCCGCTCATGCCAAGGATGTTCATGGCCGTGCAGATGGAAGACAGGTATCCGATAACGGATATTTATGACCAGACACCAGAAATCCCTGAAAACTGCCAGTGGGCGATCTTCCTGAGAAACCATGACGAGCTGACGCTGGAAATGGTGACGGATGAAGAAAGGGACTACATGTACAAGGTTTATGTGAAGGACCCAAAGGCAAGGATCAACCTGGGGATCAGGCACAGATTAGCGCCTTTACTGGAAAATAACCGGAAAAAGATAGAGCTGATGAATACCCTGCTGTTTAGTTTGCCGGGAACGCCTGTTATTTATTACGGGGATGAAATCGGAATGGGGGATAACTTCTATCTGGGAGACCGCGATGGGGTGCGTACGCCAATGCAGTGGCATGCCGATCGCAATGCAGGATTTTCGGAGGCTAATCCTCAGCGCATGTATCTACCGCTGATCCTTGATCCGCAGTTTCATTACGAATCTGTGAATGTAGACCTGCAATCGAGAAATACTTCTTCCCTGTTATGGTGGATGAAAAGAATTATCAGTACCCGTAAAAAATACAAGGCATTCAGTCGTGGTGACCTCAGGTTTATCCAGAGTGAGAACGCAAAAGTGCTTGTGTTTACCAGGACCTACGAAGACCAGACCATGCTGATCGTTGCCAACTTATCGCGCTTTGCGCAGGCAGCAGAGCTGGATCTTAGTGCGTACAAAGGCTCTGTACCTGTAGAGATTCTGAGCAGAAACCGCTTTCCCTCAATTAAGGAAGATGTGCCGTATTTCTTTACGCTGGGTGCCTACGCCTGTCAGAGTTTCGTGCTCGAAAAGGCGCATCCCGAAATGGAAAATGAGGACAGGTTATCGCTGATCAAACTGGACAACTGGAAGGACCTGCTGAGCAGGGATGTGATAGAAGAACTGGAGAATGAGATCCTGCCAAATTACATGATGCACCTCCGCTGGTTTGGCGGTAAGGGCAGGGGAATGGAACAGCTGAAGATCATCGATCATGCGGTTTTACCAATGGAGCCCAATAATGCCTATATCCTGCTAATGGAAGTCTCTTACAGAGATGGTCTGCCTGACCTGTATCAGTTACCGGTAGCTTTTGGTAAAGGCCAGTTCTCTTATAAGATCCAGGACAATTGCCCGCAGTCGGTCATCTCCCTTGTAAATATTAAAGGAGAGGAAGGTGTATTGTACGATGCCATTTACGGGATTGAATTACAGCAGCTGATCCTCAGCCACATGGCGCAACACCAATCTATTGCGCAAGGCAAATCTGAACTCCATTTCACGGGCAACAAGAGGCTCAAAAAACACGTACTGGAAAACCCGCGTACCAAACCTAAGGTGATTTCAGCTGAGCAAAGCAATACTTCGATAACCTACGACAACCAGTTTTACCTGAAGATCTACAGGAAGGTAGACCGGGCAATTAATCCTGATGTTGAAATCAGCCAGTACCTGAGCAATGTAGCGCATTTTGAACATACCCCAGGATATATTGGTACTATTGAATGGCAGTTTGGCACTGGAACAATGGTGCTTGGAATGATGCAGGAAATGGTGACCAGTACGAGCGATGGATGGTCGTACATGCTGGACCGGCTGGATGACTACAACGAGAAACTGCTTTCGCAGCACGATATGATACCGGTGCCTTCATCCGTTGAAGGAAGCCTGGTAAGCCCGCTGAGTTATGAGCAGATCCCGGAAGATATGAAGGAGCTGCTGGAAGGTACACTGGCAGAGCAGGTACGCCTGCTGGGTATACGCACCGGAGAAATGCACCTTGCACTTGCCGGCGCAGATGACCTGCCCGCATTTAAACCTGAAGATTTCTCCCTGCATTACCAGAGATCTTTGTTCTCATCGCTAACTTCGCTTGTAAGGGTAGCTTTTCAGAGCCTGAATAAGAATATCAAAGGACTGAGCCCTGAGGTGCGCAAAGAAGCAGAAGAAGTGCTGAAGATGAAAGACGAGATCCTGAGTATCCTCAAAAAGATCTACAGCAAAAAAATTGATGTAACCAAGATCAGGATCCATGGAGATTACCATTTAGGACAGGTACTGTTTACCGGCAAAGATTTCCTGCTGCTGGATTTTGAGGGAGAACCAGCAAGAAGTTACAGTGAGCGCAGGCTAAAGTATTCTGCTTTGAGAGACGTGGCTGGAATGGTACGCTCATTTCACTACGCTGCTTACGGAAGCCTGTTCCTTGATAACCAGATCAGGCCCGAAGATATAGGCAGACTGATACCCTATGTAGAGGTCTGGTACCATTACATCAGCGGATTTTTCATGAAATCATATCTGAAGACCGTGGCCGGTTCGGATTTTATCCCTGATAATGAAGAAGATCTGGAGATCCTGGTGCAAACCTATCTCTTACAAAAGGCAGTTTATGAGCTGAATTACGAACTGAACAACAGGCCCGACTGGGTGATTGTGCCGCTGCGGGGAATTAAAGCCATTGTAAACAAGAACAGAAAAGTTGAGGCATAAAGTTATGACAGAAATAACAATTGAGGACACAACAGCCACGCTTTCCTGGTTTTCTTTGATGAGTGAATTTGATATTCAGTTGTTTAAGGCAGGAAAGCATTACAGGCTATATAATAAACTGGGGGCACACCAGGTTGTACATGAGGCTGTGCAGGGCACTTACTTTGCAGTTTGGGCTCCCAATGCAAGCTCGGTGAGCGTGATCGGCAATTTCAACGGATGGGACCGAAATGCAGCTCCTTTACAGCTACGCTGGGACCAGTCGGGCATCTGGGAATGTTTTGTCCCGGGTGTTGGTACAGCCGAATACTACAAGTATTTTATCAGAGGAGCCAATGGTTACGAGGTAGAAAAAGGTGATCCCTATGCTTTCCACTGGGAGAACCCGCCGCAAACAGCAACAGTAACCTGGGATTTGGATTACAAATGGAACGATAGCCACTGGCTTTCTAAAAGGAAACTGGCGAATGTGCTTGAAGAACCTATGTCAGTCTATGAACTCCACCTGGGTTCCTGGAGAAGGAAGCTGACCGATGATGGAGAACGGTTTCTTACCTACCGGGAGATTGCTAATGAATTACCTGCATACTGCAATTTCATGAATTTCACACATGTAGAGTTTATGCCGGTAATGGAGCATCCGTTTTATGGATCTTGGGGATACCAGGTGACCGGGTTCTATGCGCCAACAAGCCGTTATGGTACGCCGCAGGACTTTATGTACCTCATTGACCAGCTGCACCAGGCGGGGATTGGCGTGATTCTGGACTGGGTACCATCACACTTTCCGACAGATGAACATGGCCCGGCATATTTTGATGGTACGCATTTATATGAATACCAGGATGAACAAAAGGGCTTTCATCCCGACTGGAAAAGTTATATTTTCGATCTGGGAAGAAACGAGGTAAGGGCCTTCCTGATCTCCAATGCGCTGTTCTGGCTGGATAAATACCATATTGACGGTCTGCGGGTGGATGCCGTTGCCTCGATGCTGTACCTGGATTATTCCCGCAAGCAGGGGGAGTGGGTACCCAATATACACGGTGGCCGCGAAAACCTGGAAGCAGTGAGTTTCCTGCAGGAATTTAACCAGGCCGTGCATGATCATTTCGGGGATGCATTTACCGTTGCAGAAGAATCTACTTCATGGCCCGGGGTAACTCATCCCGTAGCGGGAGGGGGATTGGGCTTTGATCTGAAATGGATGATGGGCTGGATGCATGATACGCTCTCCTATTTTCATCAGGAACCGGTATACAGGAAATATCACCAGGGGCAGCTTACCTTCAGTCTGGTATATGCCTTTTCAGAAAAGTTTGTATTGCCGCTGTCCCATGACGAGGTGGTATACGGAAAGGGATCGCTGGTAAATAAAATGCCGGGCGATAACTGGCAGCAGCTGGCCAATCTGCGGCTCTTGTTTGGCTATATGTACGGTCACCCGGGGGCAAAGATGATCTTTATGGGGGCCGAGTTTGCACAGCACGCGGAGTGGGCGCATGACTATAGCTTAAACTGGCATGAGAATAACAATCCTGATCATCAGGGAGTACAGAAACTGCTGAAAGATCTGAATGCATTATACGCTGCTTATCCTGTCTGGTACCAGAACAATTATTCAGCGGAAGGATTTGAATGGGTAGAAGCAGATGATGCGGAACGCAGTGTTGTGTGTTGGTTAAGGAAAGGGGACGATCCTGCAGAGACACTGATTTTTATTGCTAATTATACGCCTGTAGTGAGATTAAACTATAGGATTGGAGTTCCTCAATTGGGCTTTTATAAAGAAGTTTTCAATACGGATGATCTGAAGTATGGTGGCAGTAACCAGCTGAATACCCGTCTTTTGGAAACTGCGCCAATACCTTACCATAAGCGTACACATTCATTATCACTTACAGTGCCGCCTCTCGGAATGGTTATCCTTAAATATGTTCAGGGCTATGACTGGTTGAGCTAATTTATATTTTTATTACAGGAGGCTGCATCACCTATCATGATCGGCCTTCTGTGATTTTGATCTTTGTTTCGCAAACAGAAATTGCCTTTAAGGTGTTCTGTTTGAAATGAGACCGAAGATGCAGGAATTCAGTGTACGCTTTTTATACAAAACAGTAACCGTAACTCCTTTAGAAGAACCTAACCATTTTATGGTGACGATGAATGATGACGATGAGATCCATGGGATAGTCATTCCTGAACTGCTGGGGATTATTTATCCGATAGAAGATATGGACCGGGGCTATGTATGGTATACCGACAGCGACATGAACCTGGAACTGGTGGAGTTTATCGGCCAGATGATAGAAGATCACAATACCTGATCAGGAAGTTTGCTACTAACTAGCCCAGCCCCTTAAAGTTATCCGAATCTCCAAGATATTTCATGATTGATTCCGGGTCTTTATCCTTGATTTCTTTCTGCGAATATTCCTTCAGGTGCCCCAGTTTAAGCAGGGGGGCGCAACCCGCTTCCCTGAATAGTTTACTCAGGTGCTCATTCTGATCAATATGATAAGAATTGAAGGTGGGTAAAGTATCAATCATCAGGTATTTTTTATCCTGTTTATCCAGTGACAATAGCTGATTGAGTTTCTTGCCTTCCGGAGTACCGTCATTGGTGAGGAAGAGGAAAGTCCGGATAATCAGTTTTGCATCTACGAGACTCACCAGCAGATAGCCTACTTTCTGATCTGAAAGATAATATTCAACCAGGCTGCTGTTATCATTTTTGTGGTGTTTGATTTCTGGCTGGTTCATGATCATAAAGGCCATGTAATGAAGGATTCCAGGAGTAATATCTATACGCTCCTGCAATTTAGCAAGTGCATGCTGCTGGATATAAACCTCAAGCGGTATAGCTAAAGAACCGGTTTTAAAACCCAGGATGGAAGGTTTAACCTGGGTGGGTATCCATTGCATATCGCCGTCAATCCAGCTTAAGCTGGTGATGCTTCTTTTTTCCCCATCGAGTATGATGGATGATTTTTCAGGTCTGAATTCCTGGATAAAAACGTCGTTGGTTATTGCTTCCCGGTCGAAAAAGGCTGTCTGACTGATATCTGCATTGATGATGGTATGTCTCAGGTCACTCAGAAATATTGATGTATCATGTACCAGTTCTATCAGCATATCTTCGATCATCTCATGGACTTCGGAACCCGGCAGATACGGGCTGAAAGCCTCTCTAAGCTGAACTGCATTCGGAAACTGAACTTCTGCCATCTCAGCGATGTAATTGATCAGTATCAGCCCTTCTGACAGGTACCAGCTCAGGTAAACCTTACCGCCATTGTCAAGTTCAATATACCTGTCGCTGATAAATTTATTCATCAGCTTGTTGAACTGTACCACCCTGGTTTTATCAATTTTTGAGGTAGGGTCTGCCTTAGCCTTGAGCGTAGGATAGCGGTTCTGGAACATATGCTCAATGACGATCGGCGGGAGCATCCTGAAATATCCGGGACCTGCAAAGGTATCACAAAGGATTTCGATCCGCTCGAAGAACCTGTTGCGTAACTGCGCAAGCGCATCATTGCCTTTTGAAATAGGCTTTTTACCCTTACTTTTCAATGTTTGATAGTGTAGACCATAATGATCGAAAAGCTACAAAGAAAATCTCAATTGCCGGTAAAATTAATTACAAATTTCGCGGTCCCCTTCTCCGGCTTTGCACTCTATTGGGAATGAACCATTAAACTATCGTGCTCAGTATTTAAATCTGTATCATCAGTAATAGATACCTTCATTTGCTTTGATTACCCAGTAGAAGTCATACTTGGAAAGTTCCTGATGAATGGCCTTGTGGTCATCAAAATTGCTAATATCTACGCTGAGTATATATTTGGCATGAGCGCTGATTTAAACTACAATAAAGGAATGAGTCCTGATATTCAAAAAATTGATGCTGAAGAATTTAGATGCCAGCTGTAAAAAATGGTTTTTCTTAGAACCATATGGGATGAATGGTGTTATTCGATTATACCTGCTAAAATAATCTACTATGGAAAATCAAAATCAAGACTACGGAAATAACGGAAGCATTGACGTAGAAGAAACAAAACAACAAGTTCAGCCTTTGCAAGACAGTCCGGTAGCTACTCCCGATACTTTCAGCGAAGAAGACCTGAATACAGATACAGACGATATCGGAACCGCTGATGTTGATGGTTTACTGGAAGAAGTTGATGACCGGGCAGATCTTGTGGATGGAGATGATGATCCGGAGGATGACGATCCTGAAGATGACGGCACAGAGGAGTTTGACGATCTGCCAACTGACCCCGGTAACGGAGATGAAGACGATGATGATCTGATTGATGACGATGATGACCTGGGGCTTGACGATGATAGCCTGCCAACTGAGACGGACGGTGATGATCTGGACCTGGACGATGACGATCTGGATATCGAAGATGATGATGCCCTGGATCTGGATGACGATGATCTGGATGACGATGATGACGACTTCCTGAAATAGGAAAGGTCAAATTTAAAATAATTTAATATACAGCTGGCGTCGGATAGATTGCCAGCTGTTTTTTTAACAGGATAAATTTTAATATAAATCAACCGATAACATAACAATTTGTTAACCTGAATTTTACGGCATTTACTGACGATATCCGGTTATTTGATCAATAATCTATTTTATCGTCATTCTTATATGCAAACCCAATTAAATGCAGTGATCTTCCCCTTATTAGGCGAAATTAATCTGAGCGGCACCATACTGCTTGTGTTCCTGGTTTGCGTGCTTGCAGTCATCTGCTTTGAGTTTGTAAACGGCTTCCACGATACCGCCAATGCTGTGGCAACAGTGATCTACACAAAAGCTTTAAAACCTGTGATAGCCGTACCCTGGTCGGGCTTCTGGAATTTTATGGGAGTGTTGCTGGGCGGTGTATCCGTTGCTATGGGTATTCTGAAACTGATACCTTTAAACGAACTGATGATCCTTCCTGTGGAAGTGGGCGCCTGTATGGTACTTGCTGTACTTTTAGCCTCAATCGTGTGGAACCTGGGTACCTGGTATCTTGGAATCCCATGCTCCAGTTCACATACTATGATCGGCGCAATGATCGGTGCCAGTTTAGGCTTTACCTGGTATTACGGTGGCCGTGGTGTAAACTGGCATCAGGCCGAAGAAATAGGTTTATCACTTGTGTTATCACCCCTGGTCGGTTTCGGCCTTGCCGTGCTGCTTATGATGTTCATGAAACATATCATTAAATCGAAACAGCTCTTCCATATCCCAACGGGAGAAAATGACAGGCCACCGATCCTGATCCGGTTGCTGTTGATCACCACCTGTACACTGGTAAGTTTTTTCCACGGCAGTAACGACGGACAAAAGGGAGTAGGTTTGCTGATGCTGATCATGATCGCATTCCTGCCCGTGAAATTTGCTGTAAACCATTCTATCCCTCAGGACAAAATCCTTTCCTCACTGAACCAAACGGAAATGGTACTGCACAGAAATCCAACCGTCAATACACCCGGAAACCGTTTATTCTCCAGACTGGATTCGGCTATTGCTGCAACGAAAGCAGAGTTATCAGGCAAACCTATTACAGATAACCTCAAGGCTTATAAATTTCGTCAGCTGATCCAGAAGATGAACAGCGAAATCGAAGCCATTAAAACCAATAAAAGCATCGCACTAAAAAAGGGATGAAGCCATTTTATCTGATGCCTCAAATGAGCTCCTGAAGGTAACAGACTTTGCGCCAATATGGGTAATCGGAACGATATCCGTTTCACTGGGCCTTGGAACAATGATTGGCTGGAAGCGTATCGTAGTAACGATCGGTGAAAAAATTGGGAATGAACATTTAAGTTATGCCCAGGGCGCAACCGCCGAAATCGTTGCGGCTACAACAATAGGGCTAAGTACAGGATTTGGCTTACCGGTGAGTACAACCCATGTGCTTTCAAGCGGGATTGCCGGTGCAATGGTAGCCTCAGGAGGCACAAAAAACCTGAACAACGGAACTTTAAAGAACATCGCAATTGCTTGGGTCTTAACCTTGCCTGTAGCTATCGTTTTGTCTCTCGTTTTATTCCTGTTTTTCCATTTATTTATTTAAATTTCTATTCTTCATCTAACCGCTGCAAAATGAAACAAATACTATTAGCCACCGATTTTTCGGCCAGTGCGGCCAATGCGATGGAATACGCAATGGAATTAGCCAAGGTATTGAAGTTAGAAGTATGTGCTATACATGCCATACATCCTACGGAGGGCATCAACAATAGTACATATAATGCCATCTTCATTGAAAACTACTATGATAATAAGAGAGAGGCACTTAAAGAATGGGTAAACGTATACACCAGCAGGGAAGAATATAAGGATGTGCTGGTAAAAACGCTGTGCGATGTGGGTTTTTTAAAAACTGTAATCAACAGATATACTGCTCATCATCATGTAGAACTGCTCGTTATGGGGATTACCGGATCAACCGGCATCAGCGGAATTGTAGGGAGTAATGCCAGCATGGTGGTTACCAATTTGAAGATACCAACGCTGATTGTTCCTAAGGAAAGCAAATTTTCTAAAGTTCCTATAATATCACTGGCAACTGATTATGAAACAAGGTTGTCGGCCGAGGATGTAAATGCATTGAATGAAATGGTAAAAGGCTTTGGATCTGACAAATTACAGGTCTTGTACGTAACCGAAAAATCTGACCCCAGACAGATAGCAATATTTGAAAGTAAATTAAAAGGACTGATCAAACATGCAGAACCCGAATTCAATTATATCACTGAAGGCAGCCCTCTAAGCGGCATACTTGCTTTTATTGAATCACACGAAACGGATATCCTTTGCCTCGTAAAACATCACCATAATATTGTTTACAGGCTGTTTACCAAAAGCACGGTAAATCAGGTTATGAACAGAACCGTAAAAGCTATTTTAGTACTGCATGAATAAAGGCATTTACTTCTTAACTATATTTCTTTTTGTTGCTTCCCGGTATGCTGCTGCGCAGTCTGTTTCCTCAGGAGTGGAATTAAGAAAATAGCGATAGGAGCAAGTGATACGCACAAAGCGAGTGGTTCTTTAAATAACCTGGGCAGTCCGCAGACTGTTGTGTATGCCGATGGATTGGCTAAAGATGCCATACTCGAAGGCATCAGAAGTGGTAAGGTTTATATCGCGGCAAACCGTCAGGTTTCGCTGCAGCTTGCTGTCAAATCCGGTGGTAAAACCGTGGGTATCGGTGAGCAGCTACCAAAAAACGGAGCTCTTACTGCTGAACTTCATGTGGTTGCTAAAGGCTGCGAAAATACAGTTTTGACTTTATTAGGAGATAAAGGGATATTGCTTAGCCACAGAATATCAGGCAATGTTCAAACTGTAAATCTTAAAATTAATCGCAAATCGTCTGCTTATATTCGTATAGAGATCCGTAAAGCTGATCAGACAATGGTTGCACTGACAAATCCTTTGTGGTTGTAAATTTCAGCATTGTTAGGGTGTCTTAGTACTGAATGTAAGAATTATTTAGCTGACAATATGACTAATATTTGTTAGATTCGATTACGGTAACAAAGATGCTCAGTGGAATTTCGAACCTAAGCCAATAGAAAGTCGAATGCGAAAAATTGTGCCAGTAGTGAGAAAGGAGATGAGGAAAAATGTTGATGACGAACAGCATGACCTTGCCTATTGGCAAAGCAGGCCAATTAGAGAACGTGTGATGAAAAAATATTATTTAAGGTTTTTCATCTTATTTTTGATTATCATTTTATGGGCTTTCAAAAAGGTTGAGCCACCACTGCAATCTAAATATGTAAAAGTACTCGCTGATGGTACCCTGGCCTATACTCCGGATGCTAAGGGAAATACAATACCGGATTTTAGCCGTGTGGGCTACCACAATGGCGATAAACCCTTGCCCAGCCTAAAAATTGTAAAATCAATCTATCCTGCAAGAACTGGCAGCAGTATGCCTGTTATACAAAAAGCTATAGATGAAACTTCTCTTTTACAACCCGATGCAAATGGTTATCGTGGAACCATCTTACTTAAAAATGGAACCTACCTCGTAGAAGGTACAATCAATATCAATCAAAGTGGAATTGTATTAAAAGGTGAAAGCGAATCGGCCACAAAAATCATAGCTACAGGTAGTGTTCAACGTACCTTATTGAGCGTTAGAGGTTCAGGGCATTTGCTGGAAATCAAAGGCAGCAGGACCAGTATCAGTGACCCATTCGTGCCCGTTGGTACATTTTCATTTCATGTCAAATCTGCGGCTGGTTACCATGCAGGAGATCATATTGTGATTTACAGGCCGGGGACAGCGCAATGGATTACAGCGATCAAAATGGACCAGATCATCAACCGGCCGGGAACTAAACAATGGAAGCCCGGCGAATATGATATGAAGTTTGAACGGACCGTGACGAAAGTGAAAGGAAACACTATTACTGTCGATAACCCGGTTTGTATGCAAATGGAAGACCAGTATGGTGGTGCTGAAATTTATAAAACATCGTTTACCGGGCGCATCTCTGAAACAGGTATATCAAATATGAGTATTGAATCGGAATTCCTTACGGATACTGCTGAAAATCATGGCTGGACAGCTATTGAAATTGATAAGGCCGAAAATTGCTGGGTCGATCATGTGACGTCCAGATATTTTGGATTTGGATGTGTAAGTCTTCAGTATGCTGCGCGGAATATCACCGTAAGCAATTCAAAATGCCTGGACGCAAAATCAATCATCACCGGCAGCAGAAGGTATTCCTTCAATAATAACGGCCAGCAAAATCTGTTCTACAACTGCCATACTACGGAAGGCAGGCACGATTTTGTGACAGGAAAAGCTGTATGTGGCCCAAATGTTTTTTACAACTGCAGTGCAACAAGTACCCATGCTGATATAGGGCCGCATCAGCGATGGGCAGCAGGTACGCTTTACGACAATATCACGACAGATGGTGAGATAGCCGTACAAGATAGAGGAAATTATGGAACGGGGCACGGTTGGGCAGGTGTAACACAGGTATTGTGGAACTGCTCTGCGGCTGAGACCGTCGTACAGAGTCCATGGACCAGTGGCACAAATTACTGCATCGGGCAGAAGGGCCAGAAGCGGCCCGGGCGCTTCAAGGATCGTCCCGACGGGAATTGGGATCTTGCCAACCAGCATGGTTTGCAACCATCATCATTGTATATGGCTCAGTTTACAGCACGGCATAAATAATATTTACCAATGATTTTCCCAAAATATTTTTGAAGTAGATAAACAATCTGTATCTTCGGGTACGTACACGATTAGTCATTTGGTAAAATAAGTGTGCTGAACTGAAATTATGCTGAAGATATTTAATGGAAAGATCATAACGCCCAACGGAATTATTGATAATGGCGCATTACTGATCAAAGATGGGGTCATTCATACTGTTGTACAGGGAAATCCCGAAGTGGACGGGGCAGAGGAAATAGATGCCGGAGGACAGTATGTTTCTGCAGGTTTTATTGACCTTCATGTTCACGGAGGTGGTGGTCATGATTTTATGGACAATACCGTTGAAGCCTTTCTGGGCGTTGCCGCAACACACGTTAAATATGGTACTACGTCAATGTATCCAACAACCTTGAGCAGTACTAAACAGGATATCTTAGATACAATCGCTACCTACCAGCTTGCTATGGATAAAAATGTAGATGGTTCTCAATTTCTGGGCCTGCACCTGGAAGGCCCGTACTTCGCAATGTCCCAGCGCGGCGCGCAGGACCCAAAATACATCCGTAATCCTGATCCGGAGGAGTATGAAGATATTTTAGCAGATAACAAAGTAGTGAAACGATGGAGTGCCGCCCCGGAATTGGACGGCGCAATTGAATTCGCGAGATACCTGTTATCAAAAAACATACTTCCGGCACTGGCGCATACAGACGCGGTTTACGATGAAGTACTGGAGGGATATAATAATGGCTATACACTGGCAACGCATTTATACTCGGGCATGTCAGGAGTAACCCGCCGTAATGCTTACCGTTATGCGGGTGTAGTAGAAAGCGCATTTTTGATCGATGGCATGAGTGTAGAAGTGATTGGAGACGGTATTCATTTGCCTGCCCCCTTGCTCAAGCTGATATATAAAATAAAAGGTGCCGGCAAAATAGCCCTGATCACCGACGCAATGCGTGCTGCGGGAATGCCACCCGGAGATAGTATTCTGGGGGGGTTAAAAAATGGATTGAAAGTAATCGTAGAAGATGGTGTTGCTAAACTGCCAGACCGCACCGCATTTGCAGGAAGTGTTACTACCGCAGATTGTCTGGTTCGTAACATGGTAAATATTGCTGGTGTAACAATAGCCGAAGCTGTTAAAATGATTACTGAAACCCCTGCAGAAATCATGGGTGTGTCAGATAGAAAAGGGAGCCTGGTCATTGGCAAGGATGCTGACGTAGTCATATTTAATGATAACATTGAAATCGAAACAACAATTATAAAAGGTAAAGTAATTTACCAGTCAGTTCATACATCAGAAAAATTATAATGGTATCAACAAGTAGAAAATTTTTTAAGGACAGTTTGGAAGTAAATGTATTCAACTCGAGACTGGAAATGGGACAGGATGCTGCGGAACGCGTAGCCCATAAAATTAATGAACTGCTCCAGTCAAAGGAACAGATCAATATGATCTTTGCCGCAGCGCCGTCGCAGAATGAATTTTTGGAGGCCTTGCTTACAAAAAAGATCGACTGGTCGCGGATAAATGCTTTCCACATGGATGAATACATTGGTCTGGACTCAGCTGCCCCACAGGGTTTCGGTAATTTCCTGCGCGATCGTCTTTTTGGTAAAGTGCCTTTCGCTATGGTACAGTACCTGAATGGAAATGCAGCAGCGCCTGAAGAGGAATGTAAAAGGTATGCAGCTATATTAAAGAACTTCCCGGCTGATATTTGCTGCATGGGTATAGGTGAGAATACGCACCTCGCTTTCAACGATCCGCATGTGGCTGATTTTAATGATCCTGAAATGGTTAAAGTGGTTGAGCTTGACCTGGAATGTCGCCAACAGCAGGTAAATGATGGATGTTTCACTGAGCTTAGTGAGGTTCCAACACATGCATTAACGCTAACTGTACCTACATTATTTGCAGCAAAATACGCGTACTGTATGGTACCCGGTGAGAAAAAGGCTCCTGCAATACAACATACACTGAATGCAGATATTACGGAAACATTCCCATCAACTATCCTGCGTAACCATCCTCAGGCAATTCTGTTTATTGATGAAGCAAGCAGTGCGTTAATCTAAAAATGAAAAGATGAAAATGATCAACCGGAAATATCCGAACAAGCTGTTGCTATTTACTATAGCGTTATTTCTATGTATTCAACAGGCTTCGGCCATAGCCCCAAAAACTGACTTTCCGGTGAAAGGATTTCATCTTGACCTCCGGATCCAGGTAATGAAAATGCCTGCGCTTAAAACGCTGGCACTCCGCCTGAAAAAAGATGGGTACAACACCCTGATTATGGAGTATGAGGCTACCTATCCTTTCCAGAAAAATCCGTTGATTTCAAACAGGTATGCCTATACTGAAGCAGAAATTGTTGACTTCATCCACTTTTGTGGAAATCTGGGAATTGACGTGATTCCCTTACAGCAGAGTTTTGGGCATGTAGAGTATATTTTGCGAAATAACAGGTATACACTGCAGCGCGAAGACCAGAAAGATCTATCGCAGGTTTGCCCTTCTAAGGAAGAATTAAACCGTGTGCTTTTCACTGACCTGTTTACTGAGCTGGTAAAAAACCATCCTTCCAAATATTTTCACATCGGTGGTGACGAAACACATCTCCTGGGACATTGTCCCTTATGCAAGGCAAAGGTGGAGAAGGAGGGAGTGTCAAAATTATATGCAGATCATATCAGTATGCTGTGTGATATTGTAATTAAGCTGGGTAAAATACCCGTCATGTGGGCTGATATCGCATTGAAATATCCTGATGCGCTGCAATATCTGCCCAAACAGGTGATTTTTGTAGACTGGAATTATGGCTGGAGCCTGGATAAGTTTGGTGATCATGAAAAACTCATGAAGAGCGGATTTGAAATCTGGGGCGCTGCTTCGTTGAGAAGTAGCCCGGATAACTATAACCTGACCACCTGGGACAAACATTTTAATAATATCCGCGATTTTATTCCGCAATCCCGCAAGTTAGGCTATAAGGGTATGATCATGACCTCATGGTCTACTTCAGGAGTTTATTCGCCGGTACTGGAGTCGGGCTATGATTTGCTTGATCTGGTCGCAGTTCGTCGTGTATACCCGATCACCGCTTTTAATATGTATATCGATGCTTTTGCCGATGCGCTCAAATCGACGGTACCATTCGACCAGAAAAAATTTGTGGGTCAGTATTGTAAAACCAATTATGGTTTTGATGAAGGGCAGTCGGCTTCTTTTCTTAAGGCCCTGACTGCAGTTCCATATGAAGTCGGGAACAACAAAGTTAAAGGACCTGTGTCTTTAAAGCAGCTTGCTGACAGTGTAGCTTGGTCGGCTGGCGTACTTCATGCTCTTGAGCCTACTAAAAATAAAGATGAATATGCGCAGTATGTGCTGTTAACCGATATCAGGCTACAGTACATGAACTATCAAATGATAGAAACGGAAGCCAACTCAGCAGATTTTACTGCGGCTCAGGCTCCGCAACTAGCAGGCAGGCTTGGAGATGTAATGAAAAAGATGACCTTGTTGAATAGCAGATATACAGCTTTAAACGAGCCTGTATTTTATGCTTCTGAACTTGCGCAGGATAACGAATTGCACCTGGCTAAGATAAAGATGCTTTTTGACCGTTTAAATAAAAGTCATTAACAGCAGGTTACGCTTTTCTTGCTGCTGAAAAAGGATAATTAGTATATTTACGGCCAAACTATGGTCAGGGCAGCCTTGCTAACCTGACCATATTTATGCCATAAAAAATGAAAAAAGACAGCGCTGTAGAATTAAACGGAGTAAAAGAAATAGCCCGTAGAGCTAATGTATCAATTGGTACTGTTGACAGGGTAATTCACAACCGTTCCGGCGTATCCGAAAAAACCAAAAAGATCATTCAGGATATTATTAAAGAGCTGGATTACCAGCCCAATATTATGGCCCGCAGGCTGGCATCCAATAAAGTACTGAATTTCGCAGTGCTGATACCAGCGGAATCTAATGAAACAGAGTTTTGGGCAGCGCCTTTAATTGGGATCGAGCAGGCTGAAAGTGAAATCAAGCAGTATGGTATTAAGGTAGAAAAGTACTTCTTTGACCTCAATGATAAGAAGTCTTTCGTCAATCTCACTAAAAAGATTTTGAAAAGCAGTATCGATGGGGTTTTGCTTGCTCCGTCTTTTATTGATGAATCGCTGGCTTTTACCAAACAATGTGATCAATTGCAAATCCCTTACGTACTGATTAATTCTGATCTACCCACCTTATGTTATATTGGTCCGGAACTTTTTCACAGCGGATATCTGAGTGCCCATCTGGCAAATTATGCCATCAGGGAAAACGGCAAGGTGCTGATTATTAATATCTCCAGGGAGATCGATAACCATCACCACCTGCTGCGTAAAGAAGAAGGTTTCAGGGCTTACTTTGCTGATCATGCAAAAGAGCTGACCATTATAAAAGAAGATATCCGTCAAACGGATTATTCTTCTGTAGCTGCCCGGCTGAAGGATTTATTGCATGACCATCCTGATGCGGAAGCAATTTTCGTAACCAATTCACGTGTTGTATCTGTGGCGCGTTATTTACAGGAATCGGATCAGAAAAAATTACTTCTCATTGGATACGATTACCTGAAGGATAATGTAGCCTATCTTAAGAACGGACTGATCGATTTCCTGATCTGCCAGAAGCCACAGGAGCAAGGTTACAGAGGTATTATGGCACTTTATCAGGATATGGTGCTAAAAGTGGAGGTAGAAAAGAATTATTTTATGCCAATTGACATCATCACCAAAGAAAACTATAAGTTTTACCGCAATTAATGCCGTTAAACCGGCTTAAGATTAATAACATAAATTTTGCGGTGTCATTATGATTCTAAAATATTAATTTATATCTTCGGTTACGTACACGAGATCAAGTTTGCTTGATCATTTGCCGGATTATCTTGAAAAAGATAATTTTTTTAAGGGTATTCGGGTACGTACACGTAATTTCTAAACTGATATAAGAGGATAACTATGGCTGCAGACAAAACGAGTGGAAAAGAGGTGACGATATCTATGGCCATCATTGGTATTTTGTTCTTTATTTTTGGATTTGTAACCTGGGTTAATTCCATTCTGATTCCCTACTTTAAGATTGCGTGCGAATTGACGAATTTTCAGTCATACCTCGTGGCATTCGCATTTTACATCTCGTATTTCGTCATGTCTGTTCCCTCATCATACCTGCTGAAAACCATAGGTTTCAAAAAAGGGATCATGTTTGGATTATGGATCATGTCTGTTGGTGCTTTGTTATTTATTCCGGCGGCGCTTAGCCGCACCTATGAACTATTTTTGCTGGGGCTTTTTACCATTGGTACCGGGCTGGCTGTACTGCAATCGGCGGCTAACCCCTATGTCACAATTTTAGGCAGTAAAGAAACTGCAGCAAAAAGGATCAGCATCATGGGTATCTGCAATAAAGGTGCAGGGATACTTGCCCCCTTGCTGTTTGCCAGTCTGGTGCTCAAAGGTACCGATGCAGAATTGTTCAGGCAGCTGCCTTTAATGGGACTTGCTGAAAGGAGCGAGGCGCTGAATGAACTTATCAGAAGGGTGGTCATTCCATACGCATTTATTGCTGCTGTATTATTTGGCTTGGGAATCTTCATCCGGTTTTCGCCACTGCCGGAGATCGATACCGAAAGGGAGGATGCCGAAGCAGCTAAAGCCACCTCGGGAAAAACCAATATTTTCCAGTTCCCGCATTTGATCTTAGGGGCATTCGCTATCTTTTTACATGTGGGCACTCAAGTGATTGCCATTGATACAATCATTGGCTACGCCAATTCAATGCATATTCAATTGATGGAAGCCAAAGTGTTTCCGTCCTATACTTTATTTGCCACAATCTCCGGGTACGTACTGGGAGTGATGCTTATTCCCAAATACATCAGTCAGGTGAATGCCCTGAGGGGATGTACATTGCTGGGAATTGTCTTTACTCTGCTCATTATCTTCTCGCACGGCGAGGTTAAACTGCTTGGTCACGTCACCGATATTTCTATATGGTTTGTGGTGTTGCTTGGATTCGCCAATTCAATGGTGTGGACCGGCATCTGGCCGCTGGCCCTGGCTGATTTGGGCAGGTTTACCAAATTAGGCGGATCAGTTCTTATCATGGGTTTGTGTGGAAGTGCAATATTGCCCCTTGCTTATGGTTATTTTGCAGATACATACAATTTGAGAGTTGCCTATTGGGTGCTTGTTCCATGTTATATGTACCTGGTATTTTATGCGTTTTACGGTCACAAAATCAGAATATGGAAATTGAAAAGACAGGACAAAACAATGGAATTGGTTGAACCTTAAACCCAGGCTGATGCATACTTTATACAACCGCAGAAAATTTATCGGGCTGAGTGTAATCGCTGCTGCTGCTACTGCCATTACAGGGCCGGTATCAGCACATTTAGCTGCATCAGCACCTGTTCCGGCTGGATTGAGGGTAGGCATCATCGGTCTGGATGTTTCCCACAGTGTAGCTTTTACCAAATTATTAAATGCTGAAAATACCCCGCCAGCTTTCGGCGGTTATAAGGTAATTGCTGCTTATCCTCAGGGAAGCAATGATATCGCCTTCAGTGCCGATAGGATTCCGGAGTTTACAAAAACTGTGAGTGCTATGGGAGTCGAGATTGTTTCTTCAATAGCCGATCTTCTCAGTAAGGTTGATGTAGTGCTGTTAAATACCAATGACGGCCGTTTACATCTGGAACAAGTATTACCTGTTTTGAAGGCAGGTAAACGTGTGTTTATTAATAAACCTTTTGCAGCATCTATGAATGATGTGAAAGCGATATTCGCGGCCTCAAAAAAATATAAAGTCCCGGTATTTACTTCATCATCGATGAGGTATATGGAAAACAAAACACAATTGCTTTCTGCAGAGACAGGAAAGATCCTGGGGGTTGAAACATACAGTCCCGCAACAATCGAGTTAACTCACCCCGATCTGTTCTGGTATGGAATACACGGAGTGGAAATGCTCTTTACGCTGATGGGCAGGGGATGTAAAGAAGTAAGAAGAATATATACACCGGATACAGATTTAGTTACCGGTATCTGGGAAGATAACAGGATAGGGACTTTCAGGGGGACCAGAACAGGGCCGCATAATTATGGCGGAACTGTATTTGCTGAAAAGGCAATCGTGCCGGTGATCCCTGCAAAGGGTTTTGCAGGACTGATGACGGAAATCATAAAATACTTCCAGACCGGCATATCCCCGGTAAGTCCGGAAGAAACATTTGAAATTTATGCTTTTATGCAGGCTGCCGATGAAAGCAAAAAACAGGGAGGCGCTGCGGTAGCCTTAACCCATTCGTATAAATTATAACAATCCTTAATAAACAGAATTCCAATGGATAGTATCATAACATCACGCCGTAAATTTATAGCCTCATCGGCAATAGGATTAACAAGTTTGGCTGCCATGTCTTTTCCGGCATTCAGTGCCTCTCCCTTTCTTAGCGATGGCATCCGTTTGGGATTAATCGGGACAGGTGCCAGAGGAGCCGGACTGGCGGGATTACTGAAAGACATACCATCAGTTAGTCTTGTAGCCTGCTGTGATACTATTCCGGAACATCTTAAAAACGGAATGAAATATGCTGCTGCTGATGCAAAAGCATATACTGATTACCGCAAGCTTCTTGAAGATAAAAGCATTGACGCAGTTATCATCGCCACGCCGCTGTACCTGCATTATCCCATGGTCCTGGATGCGTTGCAGGCCGGCAAACACATTTATCTTGAAAAATCAATGGCTTATGATATACCGCAGACTCTTGAACTGGTAAAGAGGATGCGCGGATCAAAATTGATTATGCAGGTAGGTTTTCAGTACCGTTATTCTCCCCTTTATCACCGTGTTAAAGAAGTTATTGATCAGAACTGGATCGGTAAAATCACGCATTTTGAATGCCAGTACAATCAAAACTCCAACTGGAGAAAACCAGTGAGCGATCCAAAACTGGAGGAAGCAATCAACTGGAGAATGAAACGCAAATACTGCGGAGGTCCGCTTTCAGAATTATGTGCCCATCAGATAGATATGGTCAATTACATTTCCGGTAGTCATCCTCTGAAAGTAACCGGTATGGGAGGAATCAATTATTGGAAAGACGGCAGGGATACTTTTGATAATATCCGTACGGTTTATGAGTATCCGGATGGAGTAAGATCCAGTGTTACTTCAGTACTTTCCAATGCTTATAACGGGTACAATATCAAGATTTTGGGCGACAAGGCGACTATAGAAATCCAGCGTGACAAGGCATTTATTTATGGTGAATCTTTATCAAACAAACGCGGCACAGTTGATGGGGTAACCGGGGCAACTATTGCAGCAGCTACTCAGGGCAAGCCTGTTGAACTGGTTTTTGATGATCCTTCAGGTAAAAAAGCAGAACCAACAATATACTGTTTACAGGATTTTTTCAGCTGTATCCGTAATCATAAACAACCCCTTTCAAATGTTTATACGGCCAGAGATACTTCTGTTGCCATACATTTGGGCAATAAAGCTGCTGATACTGAGCTGTTCCAAAGCTGGAAACCTGAATATTCTATTTAAAATAAGTATATGAACGCTGTTAAGGTGACCATATGGTTTTTATTTCTGCTGTCAGGCGGGGTATCAGCTCAAAACACTGTTCAGCCTTATTATATTAACGGGTACGCACAGGGTACTACCTATCATATCACTTACTATTCAAAAGATAGTTTGCTTGCCAAACAAGAGATCGATCATCTCCTGGATGGTATAGATAGTTCACTTTCAGTTTACAAGCCTTACTCCCTGATCAGTCAATTTAATGATCCAAAGTGCACAAGGATCCTGATGGATAAACACCTCGGCATCGTTGTACGCAAATCCATAGAAATTTACAGACAATCGGCCGGCCTCTTTGATATCACCGTTTACCCCTTAACCAGGGCATGGGGTTTTGGAAATAAAGAGATCAAAACTTATCCTGATTCTGCTGCCGTAAAAGCGATGCTGGCATGTGTGGGGTCAGACAAGCTGATCATACGCAGCAATTATCTGATCAAAAAAGTACCCTGCGTACAAATTGATGTCGACGGCATTGCACAGGGATACAGTGTGGATGTGGTCGCAGATTTTCTGGACAGCAAAAATATACAGGATTACCTGATTGAAATAGGAGGGGAGATCAGGGTTAAAGGGCGGAAGCGGCCAGAAAATACAGTGCTTCAGATCGGTATCGAGGGTCCCGCAAAACACGCGGGTGATGATCCTGTTTTGCAAAGGATCATCAGTATGGATGGCGGAGGATTAACCACATCTGGAAATTACCGCAAATATTTCAAAAGCGGGAACAAGGTGATGTCACACCTGATGGATCCGAGAACGGGTTATCCCTTGCAAAACGAATTGATCGCCGTTACTGTTAAAGCGAAAAATGCGATAACTGCTGATGGTTATGATAATCTACTTATGGCGCTGGGTTTGCAAAAGTCACTGCAGTTTTTAGAGAATCATAAAGAATTAGCAGCTTATTTTATCTATCGAAAGCAAAACGGAGTAATTTCTGATATCACTTCCCCGGGTTTTTATCACTTTAAAGAGTAATCGTTTAAAATTCTTTTAAAATCACTGATATTTTATGATAATTTAAAACTTTTTATTAAGTTCGTGTACGTTAACGTTTGCGATTGACCAAGTTTGATCTGAAAAGATCATTTTTTTTAACATAAATCGGGTACGTACACGAAAAGATCTTGAAAAGATAGCTGCAGAATAAACCAAAACAAAATATTTAACCACAATTAATTATGCTCAAACACAACAACAAGTATTACCGGCAATTTTTAGGATTGTTTTTTGGTCTGATGGTGATCCTGTCAGTCCCGGTCCAGGGGCAGTCGCGCAAAACGGTCAGCGGGAACGTGATAGATGAAAAAACTAAAGAATCGCTTATTGGTGTCAGCGTTAAGCTGAAAAGTACAAACAAGGGGGTTGCCACTGATGCGAAAGGTAATTTCAGTATTCAGGCACAGGCCGGGGATGTATTGATCGTTAGTTATATAGGTTATGATACCCAGGATGTACCAGTAGGTGATAAAGATTTTTTAAAGATTACGCTCAACGCGAATTTAAAAGATCTTAATGAAGTAGTCATCAGTGTTGGTTATGGTAAGACTAAAAAAGCGGATATCACCGGATCGGTCGCTCAGGCAAATGTAGGTGACATGGCCAAGGCACCGGTGCCTTCATTTGATCAGGCACTTGCCGGAAGAATGGCGGGAGTTCAGGTAGCGTCAAGTGACGGACAACCCGGTGCAGAAGGAGTAAACATCGTGATCAGGGGAGCCAACTCTTTAACGCAAAGCAATGCACCATTATATGTTATCGATGGTTTTCCCGTGGTTAGTCCGGATAACGGAGCGATTAACCCTGCAGATATTGCATCTTTGACGGTTTTAAAGGATGCATCAGCTACTGCGATTTATGGTTCACGTGGTGCAAATGGGGTGATAGTGATTGAGACCAAAAAAGGAAAGAATGGCGCCCCTGTCATTAGTTATTCGGGGTCCTATGGCTTTCAAAGAGTGGAAAAGACAATGGATATGATGAGCGCGTACGACTTTGTGAGCTACGAGAATGAACTCAATCCTACCACCACAGCGACAAGTTATTTCACTAATAACCGCACACTTGATTCTTATAAAGATATAACAGCGATCGACTGGCAGGACCAGTTATTCCGCACAGGCGCCACGCAGATCCATAACCTCGCTTTACGCGGTGGCAATGCATCCACACGTTATTCCATTTCTGGTTCAACATATAATCAGGATGCGATTATTATCAATTCGGGATATAAACGTTACCAGGGCAGGGTTGTGCTTGATCAGAACGTAAACGATAAACTGAAAGTCGGGATCAACGTAAATTATACCAGCAGCGGATATTCTGGTCAGCAGGCATCCGAGGCAGCAAAATCGAACTCCTCTACCAGTACATTGTTATATGGTATATGGGGCTACCGCCCGGTTACAGGTGGCGATAACAGTTCATTACTTAATAATGTTGTTGATGACGCGGTTGATCCTCAGACAGACTACCGTATCAATCCTATTGTTTCTGCAGAGAATGAATATCGTCATACCGATCAGAGCAATATGCTGAGCAATGCCTACATTAATTACAGTATCACTAAAAAATTGGTACTGAATATTACAGGAGGAGTAAACAACAGGACAACCAAGACAGGTAGTTTCTTCAACTCCTTAACCTCGAGAGGTACACCGCTGATTCCGAGTAACACCAAAGGTTCAAATGGTTCAATTTATAACAACGAGAGAAATATCTGGAGCAATGAAAATACACTTACTTACAAAACAACAATAAATGAAGATCATCAGATTGATGCGGTTGGAGGCTTCTCGCTGCAGGGCATTCATGATATGACTAACGGATTTGCCGCGAGTCAGGTGCCAAATGAAAGCCTGGGTGTAAATGGTTTGGCTAACGGTGTTGATGATGGAAAAGTTACCCTTGATTCCAGATCAAAACTGCAGTCGTATTTAGGACGTGTGAATTATGGCTACAAAGGCAGGTACCTGTTTACTGCAAGTTTCCGTGCAGACGGGTCCTCAAAATTTGTAAGCGGACAACGCTGGGGATATTTCCCTTCAGGAGCTTTTGCGTGGCGCATGAGCGACGAGAGTTTTATGAAAAATATTACCACAATATCCAATGCCAAGCTTCGTGTGAGTTACGGTCTGACAGGTAACAACGGCGTTGGCGATTTCTCCTATCTGCCTGTAGTTGCAATTACCACCAAAAGCAATTATTCTTTCCAGAATGCTTCGCCTTCACAGGGTTTAGCAGTTACAGCCCTTGGTAATTCTGCCTTAAAGTGGGAAACCACCGCACAGGCTGATATTGGTTACGACCTGTCGCTGTTCAACAACAGGATAGACCTCTCTGCAGATATCTACCGTAAAACCACTAAAAACTTATTGCTCCTGGCTGATCTTCCGCCATCATCGGGTTATACCAGCGTTTATAAAAACATAGGCAGGGTTCAAAACCAGGGCCTTGAATTCACAGTCAATACTGTTAATATCAAGACCAATAACTTTACCTGGGAAAGTAATTTCAACATCAGCTTTAACAAAAGCAAGGTGCTTGATCTGAATGAGGGGCAGCAGTCGATCTTATCTTCTGTAAGCTGGGAAACCAACTTCAATGCATCGCCATTGTATATCACCAATATAGGTCAGCCGATATCACAGTTCTACGGTTATGTATTTGACGGGATTTATCAGAAGTCCGATTTCAATACAACAGCTGCCGGAGGCGTAGGAACATTAAAAGCTGAACTTGCCACCAACGGAAATGCCCGTGACGTAATTAAACCCGGGGATATCAAATACAAAGACCTCAACGGTGATGGTGTGATTACTGCAGCAGATCAAAAGGTTATTGGCCGTACCACGCCAATCCATACTGGCGGCTTTAGCAATAACTTCACTTATAAAGGATTTTCACTGGGTGTGCTCCTGACATGGTCATATGGCAATGATATCTTCAATGCCAACAGATTGATTTTTGATGGCAATGCCAGGGCGAGTTATAACTTAAACCAGTATGCAAGCTATGCAAACCGCTGGACAGAAACTAACCCAAGCAATACACTGTACAGGGCGGGTGGCCAGGGACCGTTAGGATATTACTCCACACGCACACTGGAGGATGGTTCATTCCTGAAACTGAAAACCGTTTCAATGAGCTACACTATCCCAACTCAGTTTACACAAAAACTTCACATGAAAAGCCTGAGCGTAACCGCTGCAGCACAGAACCTGTACACCTTTACCAAATACACAGGTATGGACCCGGAAGTATCAACCAAGAACTCTGCATTAACGCCAGGCTTTGACTATTCGGCTTATCCTTATGCACGCACTTTGGTTTTTGGTCTTAACGCATCGTTTTAAAATACTGATTATGAAAAAAATTATATACGTTTTAGGCAGCATGGTTATCCTTTTAACCTTTAACTCCTGCAAGAAATTTCTTGATACCACGCCCGTGGATTCGCTTTCCCCAGTCAATTATTATGCTACAGAAAGCCAGCTGAATACCGCACTGACCGGTGTTTATGATGAACTCGCACAGACCGGCCTTTATGGCGATTATATGATTGCGCGTCTGGCCCTGGATGGTGATGAGGGCTTTTACAGAATCTCAACCGCTAAAACCGGAGTAGCTGTAATGGCAGCAGATCCAACAGATATTTACATTACAGCAAACTGGAAAGTACTTTATGAAGCAATTAACCGTGCCAATGTACTGCTTGCTAACATAGATAAACCTGTAATGGACGAAACCCGCAGGGGTGTTATTAAAGGAGAAGCATTGTTCCTGAGGGCCTATTATTACTTCATCCTGGTCAGCAATTACGGTAAAGTACCACTCATTTTGAAGTCGGCAAGTTCTGCCTCCGCAAGTGATGTTAATGTTGCACAATCCTCTGTTAAAGAAGTATACGATCAGGTTTACGCCGATATGGTAACCGCTGAAGGTCTGGTAAATACAGCGCAAACGGTAGGTTTTGGCGGAAGGGTAAATAAATCAGCAGTACAGGGTATTCTTGCGAGGGTAAGTTTATACATGGCAGGTGCACCATTGAATGATGCTGCAAAGTACAATGATGCCAGGACCTGGGCTAAAAAAGTGATCGATCAGGGATATCATGCCCTGAACCCTTCATTTCAGCAGGTATTTATCAATTATGCACAAGACAGGTATGACGTAAAGGAAAGTATTTGGGAGGTAGAGTTTTTCAACGATGCTTCAGCACTGGAGATTGGCCGTGTAGGCAGTAATAACGGTATTTTACAAACAGCAGATGCCAATTCGCCTTATTCTTATGGTTATACCCAGACTACAGGCCGGTTATATTCTTCTTTCGCTACTGGTGATTTACGCCGTGACTGGGCTATCGCAACTTACAGGTTCTCCGGCTCGCCCGCTGTAAAAACAAACTGGACAGCAGCGCAAATTTATGAGCGTAATGGCGCTAAATACCGCAGGGAGTATGAAACCGCAACACCTGTCAATAAAAATGGTGGTGGCCAGAACTTTGGACTGCTGCGTTACTCTGATGTTCTGTTAATGTACGCAGAAGCTGATAATGCACTGAATGGCCCAACAGCCGCTGCAATCGATGCAGTAAATCAGGTAAGAAGAAGAGGTTATGGCAAAACGTTAAACGGAGAAACAGTGAGTACAATAGCCGTTACCACTGCGGGTACAGGCTACACCGCAGCACCAACGGTGACTATCACTGGTGGTGGTGCAACTACGGCTGCTACGGCGACAGCTACTGTATCCGGCGGAAGGGTAACAGCAGTTACCATTACTGGAAGCGGTCAGTTTTATACCTCTGCACCTACTGTGGCCTTTAGCGGTGGTGGAGGTACTGGTGCGGCTGCTATTGCAACAATCACTAAAACTGCCGATGCAAATCTTACAGCTGCTCAGACAGCAAGTGCAGCTACTTTCCTTAAGGCTATACAGGATGAACGCTCACGTGAATTGTGCTTTGAATCATTAAGAAAGCGTGATCTGGTAAGATGGGGGATATTCAATACTACAATGACGGCTGTAGCTGCTGAGTTTGCAGCTAATGCTTCTACCGCAACAAAATTTGGTGCACTGGCGTTTACTAATGCGCAGGCGCGCGATGTATTATGGCCGATTCCTACATCAGAAATCTCATTAAATAAAGCATTAACACAAAACACAGGTTGGTAATATATTGTTCATGAAAGATTTAGAACAGGATATAATAGCAGGGATACCATTTTACAATGGTTCCCTGCATAATAATTTAGTGGTCAGCGAAACCTTTTTAGACGGTTTGCCAAAGGAAAACCTGGAGGCCTCCACATGGGGTAATCTTCAGATCATGCCAGAGGTTTCTTTTGTGATCTGTTATACGGCAGACTCCATTTGTCTGAAGTATTATATCTCAGAACCTTATTTTAAGGCAGATTATAAAAATACCTACGATCCGGTAAGTGAAGACAGCTGTGTTGAACTTTTTATCGCCTTTGGTGAAGATCCCAATTATTATAACCTCGAATTTAATGCATTGGGTACGTGTCTGGCGGCTTATGGTCCAGGCAGGCATGACAGGCAACGGATCCCTGAAAACCTCATCAAAACCATCACACATGCGTTGGCGTGGAGAGTATATCTTCCGGAAGAGAATAATTATCAATGGACGTTTACCATCGATATTCCACTGGCTGTCTTTTGTCATAGTGACCTTAAAAGCCTTGAAGGTAAACCTGCCCGCGCAAATGTTTATAAATGCGGGGATAAACTTTTTGAGCCGCATTATCTAATCTGGAATGCTATTCAAACGGATGAACCCGATTTTCATCAGCCTCAATTTTTTAAAAAAGTATCTTTTGAAGATTTAGCACCTTAATTGCGTACAGGATAACACAACAATAAAGATGGAGTTATGAAAAAAAGAACACTATTGCTAATAATGCTTATGGCCAGTGCTTATATCAGAGCAGTGGCAATTCAGGCTCCCAGGCTAAATTTGCAGATCCCAGCTCCGGATAAATCAGAACGGTTTAAGGTGCGGGGCTTTCATCTGGATCTCCGTATCCAGGCTATGCCTATGCCGGCACTAAGAAATTTTGTATTGCAACTGAGTAAAAATGGCATAAACACGCTGGTGATGGAGTGGGAGGGAACGTATCCTTTCAAAGATGAACCACTGATTCCAAACCGCTATGCTTACACCCGCGAAGAGGTGACTTCTTTTATCGGGTATTGTAACTCCTTACATATCGATGTGATCCCGCTTCAGCAAAGCTTTGGTCATGTGGAATATATCCTGAGAAATCCAAAGTACAAAGAGCTGAGGGAAGATCAGAAAGACTACTCCCAGGTAAATCCGCTGAAAGAAGCTGAAACGAAGAAACTTTTTACCACGCTATACCAAGATCTCATCTCTACTCATCACTCTCCATATATTCACATTGGTGGCGATGAGACCTATCTCCTGGGCCATTCTGAAGAATCCAAAAAAAAGGTCAAAGCTGTCGGGATGGGCAGGCTGTATGGTGATTATATAAAAATGCTTTGTGAAACTGTTGTGAGCCTTGGTAAGAGACCTGTGCTTTGGGCAGATATCGCTTTGAAATATCCGGAAGCGCTTAAGGGACTGCCAAAGGAAACCATCTTTATCGACTGGAACTATGGCTGGGATATGAATAAATTTGGCGACCACCAGCAGCTAATGCAAAGTGGATTTGAAATATGGGGATCACCGGCTATCCGCAGTCATCCTGATAATTTTTTTCTTACCCAATGGGCCAAACATTTCCGAAACATCCAGGAATTCGTTCCCTTCGGAGAGAAAATGGGATATAAGGGGATGATCATGACCTCATGGTCAACCTCAGGGTTATATTCATCTGTATTGGAAAGCACAGCTGATGTGGTAGACTTGTATGCAATAAGACGCGTTTATCCGATCAGTGGATTTAAGATGCTGGTTTCTGCTTTCGAAGAAAGCCTCAAATCCAGCAAACCACTTGACGTTGCCGAATTTGTTACCAGCTACAGTAAAACACAATATGGTCTAGATCCCCGCAGTTCAGCACTGTTCTGGAAGGCAATTACTGCAACGCCATTCGAAGTTACACAAGGGAAGCCTGTTGGCACAGATTTAAGTATCAGCCAGCTATTGGACAGCACTAAGATGGCGTTGAAAGAGCTTGACAGGTTGCGACCTTTAAAAAATGCAGAAGAATTTGAGCATTACCGGTTGATGACTGCTATAAGAGTGCAGTACTTGACTTATCAGTTAATCGAATCAAGGGCAAATGCTCCTGAAATGACGGAAGCCGGACTGGTTCAATTACTGAAAGAACTTGAAGCATTGCATCCGGAAGAGTTAGATAAAAGATTTACCAAGTTGAATACGGGTTCTTTATATCCTGCAGAGATTGTGCAGGAAAATGAGTTGCGGAATGCAAAGATCAATGTATTGCGTGCCAGGCTGCAGCGATTGAAGTAGTTTGCTACCTCAAAAATCTAAATGCAGGCAGATAATACACTTCTTTTCCCTGATATGACCGGATAGAATTGACTATGATAACTAAAACATTAACCAGATAAAAAATCGGTATCATAATAAATACCAGCCCCGTCCCCCCAGTCCATTAATATTTGGAAGAGGGAGATGCAAATGCATTATTCTGGACAGTATGAAAGCGGTATAGAAAAGGAAAGTAAATATTGACCAGGTAATCTGAAAATTTACCAAACGTTTTCCTACCTGGGCAATATTCTTGATTTTATCCTTTTTAAGCATCAAGATTGATAGCGGAATGATAATTCCCAATAAGGGGAATGCGATGAAACATAAGGCTGAAATATTAAGAAATGCCAGGAATCCGTTATCTTCCTTTTCGGCCCAGTCGATCAGTTCATCAGGACCAACGTTCAACGCATTCGCAATGCGTTTCAATGTATCGGCCCTGGCTTCAGTTTCTCCCCCTTCAATTCTTTGTACTGTCCTCAGGTTAATCTTAGCATTTCTGCCAGTTGTTCCTGACTAAATCCTTTACGGCTTCGTAGTTCCTTAATCCTTTGTGCCATTTCAGTGTTTTTCATAAGCGTCTGTTAGATGCTGTAAAGGTAGATTAACGGGCTAGTTTTTTATTGCGACATATTTGCGGCATTATTACGGCAAAGCAGTTGAAGTCTACTTTTTCTTCTTTGTGGTGATTGCATTGAAGCCACTTTCCAGGATAGCCTTAGCGAGTTCATTGCTGTAATTCTTTACATGCAGACAGATATATGGATAATTCTGATAATGCGGAGTGATGAAGCAGCTGTCTGGATATTGCTCCAGAAACCCGTTACGACTTTCAAAATCTGTGCGGATTACAATCCATTCTCCATTTTCATTCAGGCGGCAGAGCAGGTGCTTTTTGATTTTAACCGAAGGTGTATCATAGTGTGAAAGACTGTCAGCAGCGTTGGGAAATTGAAGGGCAATCCTTCTGATGGGTTCAAAGTCTTTGGGATTGAAATTGTTCATTGTATTACGCAGAATATTTGCTGAAGTTAATTTAGCATATTATCCTAACATTTAAGCAAGATTATGTTAGTACTGTGACTTTTTTAGGTAATAATAAAGCTGTCGCGATGACGCGACTGCCTTTGAACCATGTTTTCAATTAATTTCATCCAAATAGTGTGTTTCTAAGATTAGTCTGTCAAGTAAAATCAGTCGAAACTCTTAAAACACAATATTTACTACTGTACATTTGTCAAGTAATATCATTATAAGACAGTTTGTATAGAACGTTCTAACCTTCAGTTAATGCTATGATTTATCCAAATGAAAATGCCTACTGATACCAGTTTCTTATTCCGCGATTTCATGAACAGGAAAAAATGAACTTTTTGACTTTTCGACATACGGATTATGTTCATGTAAGCCTATAAATGACAAGAAAGAAGAGTTTGCAGCATTTGTAAAAGTACTCGCAGATAGGTACAAACCATTATACATTTACTGTTTTGGGGAGTTGACTGAATCAAGTAGCAGATCTGGCTGTTTTGTTGACCATGCTGCTGTTGAGAATCACCACTACTATTTATTGATGGTCTTAGAAAACGAAACTAGAATAGAGCATCCGGTACAGGATTACACCAATACTCACTTCCATCATGGCAGAATTACTATCTCGGTACATGGGAGAGAAACAGTTACCTCGGCAATCAAAGCCAACGACAGGTTTTTTATTACGGTGGCCAACAATGGGAAATTGTTATACAATCATGATTCAACTATAAGATCCTTTAGGGTACCCGGTTTTATCCCTACTAGAGCAGCTGAGAAGGCTGAGAAGCGTCATCAAAAAAAGATGTTCCTCGCCACTGGGTTTTTAGAAAGCGCTGCGGAGTGTTTACGTAGTGCAAACTATCAGCTGTGTATATACATGCTGCATCAGGTTGTAGAACAATGCTGTATCAGCCTGATCCGGGTATATCTTGCCTATAATTCAGATATTCACAACCTTTACCGGCTCCTAAATATATGTGATAGTTTTTCACCAGAGCTATCTCAATTCTTTCTTAAGCGAAGTGAAGAGGGCAGGAGACTGTTTGATCTGATGGTAAAAAGCTATTCCGCCGCACGTTATAAAGATGACTTCATTGCAGAGCAATTGGATGCTGAAATGTTATATGCGCAGGTTGCGGCGTTCCTAAAAATGACAGAAGCGCTATGCCAGGATAAAGTTGAAGCACTGGCTTTGGATGCCGAGCGTTATAAGCAATCTAAAACAGAGGGGGAGGTTTTCGGGAAATGACCTTGCGAAACATCGTTTTTTTGGTTATAAACTTTACCAAATCCGCTACCTGTGGCTGATAATTTGAAATTACATTTGTACCGGAATGCAGCTGAACCCAAGGACTGGTTCAGCTGCATTCCGGTACTGTAATAATTGTTAACTTTAGCCGGAAGCCCGCTTCGCTTTCCAGGTATTCATATCAAATCATAAAATGGGAAATCTTCAGCCGGTGATCTTCAAAAGTATATCAGAGTTGCTCAAAACACTTGGATTGCCAAAACCGATGCACCCTTTGGTAGCCCTTGTCGATTATAAAGATATTACAGTTGATACTTCGCAACTGGGCTTAGGCTACGTGCTTAATTTTTATAAGATCTCGTTCAAGGAACATTTTGCCGGCCAGATCAGGTACGGGCAGGGGCATTACGATTTTGAGGAGGGCGGCCTCTCATTTACCGCACCCAACCAGCTGATCGCTGCTGCTACTGAAGAAAAGGATTATAGCGGACACACATTGCTATTTCATCCTGATTTTATAAGGAACTATCCGTTGGGAAAACAAATCGCCAGATATGGCTTTTTCTCTTATTCCGTTGCCGAAGCTTTGTATTTATCTGATAAGGAAAAGAAGATCATTTTTTCGGTATTTGATAACATTGCCATGGAGCTGGATACCAATATTGATCATTTTAGCCAGGATGTCCTGATCTCACAGATCGAGGTATTGCTCAACTACAGCAACCGTTTTTACAGCCGCCAGTTCATCACCAGGAAAATCGTACACAATGACCTGATCGCAGAAATGGAAGCGTATCTCAGCGAGATTTTTGAGTCAGATAAAACACTAATTGAGGGCTTACCGGCTGTACAGGAAATTGCAGACCACCTGAAAGTCTCACCACGTTATCTCAATGACATGCTGCGCTCCTTAACAGGGCAGACTACGCAGCAGCACATCCACAATAAACTGATCGAGAAGGCAAAAGATATCCTCAGCACAAGTAATCTCAGCATTGCAGAAATTGCTTACAGTCTGGGATTTGAACATCCGCAGTCGTTCAACAGGCTTTTCAAGACCAAAGTGAAGGTTTCCCCGCTTGAATACAGGCAGTCGTTTAGCTAAATACACCAAAAAAATTATTTTCCGAATAACAAAATGATCTGCCGGTAAAATTTTTTTGTATCCCTGTAGCATTCTGAAGTTTGTTAGCGTTTTAGAAGTTAATTACCTATTGATCTCTGCACCCAGGGCCTTCATTATTAACGTTACACTCAATTCGTCTGTTCACGTATTCAAATACTGCTATGAAAAAATTTATACTTGTTTGCGCAATACTTTTTATTGTCAATGCCGGATGTAAAAAAATGAATCTGGATGGTGGTGGTGCATGTGGTTGTTCGCCGGTGCAGGTGGGGCTGCAATTAAATCTGGTAGTTAAAAATGTGGCAGGTGATGACTTACTAGACGATAAGGTTGCCGGAGCATACACAAGAGATAAGATAGAACTCTACAGAAAAGACGGTGGGGGCAAAGCTGTTCCTACTCTTTTTGCCATCAGGCCACCTTTTTCCTATGGTGATGAGAAATTCAAATTCAGCGAGTTAAGTTTGCTTGACTCTTCTTATGTGCCAAACTCCGCAGGCAGCGTCCTTTACCTGAAACTGGGTGACAAAACATATGAACTTACGCTCCAGGCAAAACCAAATACTTATACCATTGAAAAAGTATTAATTGATCAGAAGGAAGCCGAAAAAGATAATGGTACTGTAGCCAAATATTCAACGATATTCTATTTGACGCAATAGCAAAATTTGGAGGCCTGCCAGCTTACAGGTGAATCCATTCGCGCCTGGTATTGTCCATTTCATTGCCGATTATGTTCATCTCAAAAATGAAGCAGATCAGGAACTGATAATTTAGATACATTTGTACATGTACAAAGCCTATCAGATCAAATGGTGCTTAATTGTGGCAGGAGTATTTGCAATCAGCACTTTATTTCTTCGCCAGGGCAGTTTCCGGGTCGAAGTGCAATTATGGGAATATTGTGATTATGTGCTGCGCCTCTCTTTTTATATGATTGTATGCTGGATGATCCATGCTTATTTCCTCCTGAATAAAATATCTTATTTAAGCAGTTGGGGCAAGCTGATTTTAAGCAATCTGATCGCTATTGTTATCATGGTATTCCTTGGAACGTTGTTTTACCGGATTCTGCCGCGAAACCATTTTATTGATCCGATTGTGCCGGCATTAAATTTCAGTAATCTCCTGCATTCATTTTTCGGGGGCTTTATTTTAAGTGTCATTTGTTATAGTGCTTTTTACAGCATCCATACGAATTCAGCCCTGCAGACCTCAAAACTCGAAAATGAGATCCTTGAACAGGCCCATCTGAGGGCACAGCTTTTGTCTCTGCAGCAACAGATCAGTCCGCATTTTCTTTTTAACTCCCTGAGTACGCTCAATGCAATTGCCCCTGATCAGCATACCAAAAATTATATTGTCCAGCTTGCAGCCGTTTACCGTTACGTGCTCAATTTCAACGAACATTACCTTACTCCGCTGAAGGATGAACTTCTTTTTATCAAATCCTATCTTTATATCATGAATCAGCGGTTTGATAAGGCGCTTGAAGTGACTATAGATATATCAGAAGAAAACCTCAAGCTGATGATTCCACCGCTTTCCCTGCAGTTACTCGTGGAAAATGCAATTAACCACAATATGTTTACCCTGCAGCAGCCCCTGCATATCATTATCAAAACAGACAATTCTCCGGCATTGATAGTAGAAAATGATCATCGTCCAAAAAAGGTCATCGGCGGCAGTACCGGTTCGGGAACGGGTTTAAAAAATATTAGTGAACGGTACAGGTTACTGGGCAATACAACGATCAATGTTTCTGATGAAGGCGGCAAATTTTGTGTTACCTTGCCATTGCTGCCAAATGAGCGCATTGCAAAAATGACTGGGTACAAATGAGGGTTATCATTATAGAAGATGAATTAAGGACGGCACAGCAGTTGAAGAAAATGCTGGAAGCTCTCGATAATGAGATTATCGTTGAAGCTGTTTTACATTCTGTAGCCTCTGCAACGGAGTGGTTAAAAGACAATGTAACGCCTGAACTCATTTTCTCCGATATCCAGCTCAGTGATGGTCTGAGTTTCGAGATCTTCAAGGAAGTGCAGACCGAAGCCTCTGTGATTTTCTGTACTGCATTTGACGAATATGCTATAAGGGCATTCGAGTCCAACAGCATAGATTACCTGCTGAAACCTATTGAGGAGGATATGCTCCAAAACAGCGTAGAAAAATACCTGCGCTATAAAGAACATCTGATCAGCAGTGCCCAGCAGGTAAGCAACCGGAACAGGGTTATACAGCAAATGGACACCAGCTACAAACAGAATATCCTGGTGCATTACAGGGAAAAGATCATCCCGATTAGGGTAATGGATATTCAGGTAGTGTACGTGCTCAACGGAGTTGTAAACATATTTACTTCAGCTGCCACGAATTATCCCGTACAATATACTATCGAACAGCTTGAATCAATGTTTAACCCACAGCAGTTTTTCAGGGTGAACAGGAAATTTATTGTAAACCGTGAATTCATAGTAAACATCGAACATTATTTCAACCGAAAGCTATTTATCAGTACCAAAACTGAACTTCCGGAAAAGATCATTGTCAGTAAAATCAGGGTGCAGCCCTTTCTGAAATGGATAGAACAATAGCCATCCTCTAACACATGACTTTTGTCCATTTCATTCTTCATTTTGTCCGTTTCATAATCAAACTTTATAGCTGATACCCGCGCGATACTAGTTTTGGGATAATTAATTAAATGATTATTCCGCCAGCGTCGCGCACAGACCTGCGGTAAATTGAAGCAGGATAATGAACAAAAAAATAGTATTGGCTTTTATCATTTTTCTTCCCTTCCAGTTGTTTTCCCAGGAGAGATGGAACCTGAAAGCCTGCATAGCATATGGCCTTAAGAACAACCGTAACGGTGCAGTCTATGAGAACGAGAAAAGAGCAGCAGATGCACAGGCAAAGGAAGCTCTCGCTGATTACCTTCCTAAAGTTAGTCTGACCGCCGGACTGGACAATAATCTTAAAGTGCAGGAATCTGTTATTCCGGGAGGTGTATTCGGCCCGGATCCAATTAGGGTAGCCTTTAGTCAGAAATACAACAGCACCGGCCAGGCTCAGGTAGACCAAACCATTTTTGACCAGTCGCTCTTAACCGGTCTTAAGGCAAATAAATACAATAAGCAGCAGGCCGATGTGAATGTCCGCAAAAGCGAGGAAACAATCATCTATAACGTGGGCAATGCCTATTACAAGATCTTTGTGTACCGTGAACAACTCAGGTTGCTGAAAGAAAATCTTGGAACCTACAGCAGGCAGGTGGAGATCTTCAAACTGCAGGTAGAAAAAGGGGTGACTTTACAAAAAGACCTGGATAAAGTGACGGTAGATTACAATAATGCTGTATCGCAAATCCGCATTGCCGAAAGTAACCTTACGCTGTCACAGAACCAGTTGAAATATGAAATGGGTTATCCAATGAGAGAAGCACTGCCGGTGGACAGCTTATCTCAGCAGGATGTCCAGGTGAAAGTTGCTGTTAGCAATAACAGTGAAACCTTTTCCGTAGCTAACCGCGCGGATTATCAGCTATCTCAAATCAACGCTAAACTTTTGGGTATAGATGAAAAAAGGATCAGGGCTGGGGCTCTTCCTAAATTAACCGCTTATGCGCGTTATGGTGCAGTAGGTTTTGGCAATACGCTGGGGCCCGCCTTCAAAGACCTGAGCCCTTTTTCTGTTGTGGGTATCAAACTCAATATTCCGCTCTTTGATTTCTTCAAACGGAATGCCCAGTACAGTCAGGCTAAATACAAGAGCCTAAATGCTGCGGAGAACTTAAAACTGGACGAGGGCAAGTATGAACTTGAATATGAAAATGCAAGAACCAAGATGAACAATGCCCATAGTAACCTTGAAAGTGATACCAGGAACATCCAGCTTGCAGAATCTGTATTCAGGACTACAGACTTGCAATATAAAAAAGGGGTAACCGATCTTACGGAATGGCTCACTGCACAGAACTCAATCAAAGAATCACAAAATAACTATCTCAATTCACTCTTTAGTTTTTACCAGGCCAAACTCGATCTGGAAAAAGCTGCCGGAAGCCTCAAAACATTTTATACCTCACTCTAAATATGAAACGTAAACATATCATCGGAATTATTGCCATAGTAGTCGTTCTGCTCATCGTCTTCAGGCTAGCCTCCAACAAAAGCACACTGAATAAAAAAGAAGCACCCGCACAGGACTCAGTTCTGAACATCCCGGTTAAAGTTTCTGCTGTAAAAGAAGAACTGCAGGAAATCAGTCTGGTAAAGACCGGTAGCCTTGCCCCGTTCAAAGAGGCAAGTGTGCTCACAACGGTTGGTGGTACTATAAAACAACTCAGGTTTGAACTTGGTGACCATGTTAGTGAAGGACAAGTGCTGGCGGTAATGGATACCAGGCTAATGGAGCTGGACTTACAGAAAGCACAAACCAATGCTGCAAAACTGAAACGTGATCTGGAAAATTATACTGAGCTTTTACACGGACAGGCCGCTACGCAGGAAAAAGTAAATGAGATACGCCAGAATTATCTGGATGCTGCCAATCAGGTGAGTCAGGTTAAAAAACAGATATCTGATGCTTTGGTAAAAGCACCTACCAGTGGCACTATTGCCAGGAAAACCCTTGAGCAGGGCGTATTTGCTAATGCGGGTGCTGAAATAGCAACAATTGTAAACTTATCGCAGGTGAAAGTGCAGCTGAACCTGACGGAGACTGAGGTTTATCAGGCAACACAGGGCCAGCAGGTTAAAATTACTACTGATGTTTATCCGGGCCAGGTATTCAACGGAAAGATAACTTTTATCAGTCCGCAGGCCGACGAGACACATAATTACAAAGTGGAAATATTGGCGGCTAACAATGAAAAGGCATTACTGCGTTCCGGTACTTTCGTCTATGCTGATTTTTCGCGCAAGACCAAACAGAAAATCCTGCTGATCCCGCGTGAAGCCTTAACTGAAAGTATCAAGGATGCAAGTGTATATGTTGTTGAAAATAATATAGTTCACCAGAAACCTATCAAAACAGGAATGGAACTGAATAACCTTATCCAGGTCATTGAAGGACTAAAAGCCGGCGAAGTGGTAGTGACCTCCGGACAGATCAACCTTAAAGAGGGCGCACAGGTAAGTGTTTCAAAATAAAATAAGCGAATTATGTCAATTACAGAAATAGCCGTCAAGCGGCCTTTACTTATCATAGTAGTTTTCACGGTGCTGTTTATTTTCGGTGCACGTTCCTACTTTAGTTTAAACTATAACCTGCTTCCTAAACTGGAAGTACCTACTGTATCAGTAAGCACGGTTTATCCTGGCGCTGCCGCTGCGGAAGTAGAAACCTCGGTTACAAAGAAACTGGAAGATGCTTTTGCATCCGTAGAAGGCCTGGATAAAATTACCTCTACTTCACAGGAGGGAATATCCAGCGTAGTCATAGCCCTGAAAAGTGGTACGGATGTAGATCAGGCCGAACGTGATATCCAGCGGAAAGCGGATCAGGCACAAAATGAACTGCCGGATGATATCGATAAGCCAGTGGTGAATAAGATCAATCTGGAGGATGCGCCTATCCTCAAGGCAGGGGTCACTTCAAAACTGTCTCCGAGGGAATTGTATGATTTTGTAGATAGGCAATTACTTCCCATCCTCCAGAATGTTCCGGGAGTGGGGCAGGTGAATATTATTGGTGGTGACAAACGCGAGATCCAGGTAAACATCGATCAGGACAAACTTAAGGCTTATGGCCTGGGCATCGGACAGGTAACTGATGCGCTGGGTAAAGCGAATCAGTCTTTTCCGGCAGGGAGTATCGAAACCCGTAACCAGCAAATGTCTATCCGCTTTGATGCAAATGTGACGTCAGTTAACCAGATTCGCGGCCTGATTGTTCAGCAGCGACCGGGAGCGGGAAGTGTTTATTTAAAAGATATTGCTGAGGTTGTAGATGCGACAGCAAAAACTACTGCGATTAACCATATCAATGGTATTCCTTCCATCGGAGTGCAGATTATCAAGCAGACAGATGCAAATGCTGTAGACGTAAGTGAGCAGGTGAAGCAAAAGTTCAGCGCTATTGAAGCACAGTACAAATCGACCAGTTTGAAGTTCAGCGTATCTTCTGATCAGAGTATTTATACGCTGAAGTCGGCCGATGGGGTAATGGAAGATCTTGGTCTTGCTGTAGTGATTGTAGGTGTAGTAATGCTGGCGTTTCTGCACAGTTTCAGAAGCTCACTGTTTATACTTGTTGCACTTCCGTCATCTATCATCCCAACGTTTATTGCCATGTACTTTTTAGGATTCTCACTGAATCTGATGACGCTGATGGCTATGTCATTGGTCGTAGGTATCCTTGTGGACGACTCGATTGTAGTTCTGGAAAATATTTACAGGCACCTGGAAATGGGATCTGATAAGGAAAAGGCTGCTTTAGAAGGCAGGAGCGAGATCGGTTTTACTGCACTTGCCATTACCCTGGTAGACGTTGTAGTATTTCTTCCCATTGCTTTCTCCGGTGGTATCATCGGTTCGCTTTTGCAGGAATTTTCGCTTGTTGTCGTTTTCTCTACACTGATGAGTTTATTTGTATCCTTCACTGTTACACCGATGCTGGCAAGCAGATTTGGAAAAATCGAAAAGCTCAATGAGAAAAGTTTATGGGGCAAACTTAATCTTGGCTTTGAACGCTTCCTGGATAACCTGAAAGAGGATTACGGGAAACTGCTGACCATCATGATCCATAAGAAGCGGTATCTGTTATCGGGTGTGATTGTACTGATCATTGGCAGCATTGCTTTAATTCCGTTTGGGTTTGTAGGTGCCGCTTTTATCCCTTCGGCCGATCAGGGCGAACTGCTCATTAACCTTGAGCTGGCACCATCTGCCTCACTTTATCAAACCAATATGGTTACACAGGAGGCGGAAAAGATGATCATGAAGCAGCCAGAGGTAACACGTGTGTTTTCGAGCATTGGTTTTGTAAGCGGAAGTGTGGCAGGAACTACAAATAACAGCAATCTTGCTGAGATCACCATCAGTATGGTGGATAAAACCAAGAGAGATATTACTGCTGAGGAATTTGGAATCATATTGCAAAAGAAACTGAGCAGGGTTATTCCGGGTGTTAAAATTACAGCTTCACCAACCTCAATAACCGGTGGTGCCAATCAGGCACCTATACAGATTGCAATTAAAGGTTTAGATCTCAAAGCCATCAGAAAAGTTGCAGAAGAATACAAAAAAGTGGTGGCAACAGTTGCTGGTACACGATTCGTTGAACTCTCGGTGAAAAACCAGAAACAGCAGGTCGAAGTGAGTCTGAACAGGGAAAAAATGACCTTGCTGGGCATTGATGCCAGTCAGGTAGGAGCAGCACTTCAGAATGCCTTTAGCGGGAACGATAAGAGCAAGTTTAAACAGGCAGGTAATGAATATGATATCCTGATCGGTCTGGATAAATATGACCGGTCTGATATCAATAACGTAAGAAACCTGTCCTTTAATAATAGTGATGGACAAACCTTTGTCCTGAGCCAGTTTGCCGAGGTAACTGAAGGTCTCGGAGAGAGTGTTCTTGAACGTGGCGACCGTCTGGGTTCTATCACTGTAAAAGCAAACGTAGCAGGCAGGCCCTCAGGATCTGTTGGTAAAGACATCCAGGAGAAAGTTAAATCGATCAAATTGCCTGCTGGAGTTACAGTCGAGTACCTGGGAGACCTGAAAAATCAGGGAGACGCATTCGGCAGTCTTGGTTTTGCCTTGATGGTGGCTATTGTATTGGTTTACCTGATCATGGTAGCGCTTTATGAAAATGCGATTTATCCTTTTGTAGTTCTTTTCTCGATTCCTGTTGCGCTGATCGGGGCTTTGCTTGCACTTGCACTCACCATGCAGACGCTGAATATATTCTCCATCATCGGTGTGATTATGCTGCTGGGACTGGTTTCCAAAAATGCCATCCTGATTGTGGATTTTACCAACCAGCTGAAAGCTGAAGGGCATTCTGTGGAGGAAGCGCTGATTGAAGCAGGTAAAGAAAGGCTCAGGCCAATCTTAATGACCACGCTGGCCATGATCCTTGGGATGTTGCCAATTGCACTTGCAAGCGGTTCAGGCGCAGAAATCAAGAACGGTATGGCATGGGTTATCATTGGTGGTCTTACCAGTTCCATGATCCTGACGCTATTTGTAGTGCCATCCATGTATCTGATCATTGATCATTTGATATTGAGGTTCAAAAAGAAAAAGACAGATGCTCCGCTGCTTCTTGAGGCACATAATTAATATATACTCAATCAGCCAGAATGAATTGCAGCAGCAATCCTATCTGGTTGATTTTGTTTATTTCATAATGAGTGGCGCCCCGTTAACACTCACGTTTTCCACTTTAACATCCTTGTACTTGTTTTGTAATGCAGGAGATTTTGTAGTAACGGTAACGTTTCTGAAAACTACATCAGCTACTGTATCATTTGGATTGCCTTCCATAACACCGAAACTCTCTGCCTGCACATTTATATTGGAGATCTTTATGTTTTTGATGGTACCCAAAGGCTTCTCAGTGCTGCCTTTCAAATCAAAGAACTGTTTCCAGGGATTAATGAGAATTACTGATCCGCAGCTTCCGGTGATATTGTCAACAGTGATATTTTCAAAAAGCTGATAAGTATCAGGTCTCATTTTCAGCCTTAGTATAGGGCAGGTGTTTGCTACCTTACAGTTTCTTATGGTAATGTTACGGGCATGGATGCATTCGCTGCCCAAAGTCAATGTCGAATGCGCTTCGCCGAAGGTACAGTTCTCCACAAGAACATCTTCTACGATCCCGTTGCCCGGAAGATTTTGTGCATCAACGCCTTTTCCCCCTTTAATGCAGACTGCATCATCGTTTACGGAAATATAACAGTTACGGATAGTTACTTTGCTGCAAACATCTATATCTACACCATCGGTGCTTGGTGCTTTCACAGGTCTGAAGGGTGAGCGGATATCACAGTTGTCCATCAATACGTTTTTGCACTGGTAAAGGTGTGTTGTCCAGAATCCTGAATTGTGCAGCTTCACATCCTTGATCGTTACATCGTTGCAGCCCCAGATGAACAGCAGTCGCGGACGGTGAACTTCAAGATTCGTAGCTGGTTGCTTAAGCTTTGCCTTTTCTTCCCTGTTTGCCCAGAAAGCTTTCCAGAAACGCAGTCCGTTACCATTAATTGATCCCGGTCCGGTAATGCTAAAGTTATCTACTTTGTAGGCATTCACCAGCGCGGCATAATAATCCAGGTTCTGGCCTTCCATACGCGAAGGGAGCAGGGGATAATCCTTTATATCGTCTGAACCTTTCAGCACAGCGCCTTCCATTAATTTCAGCTTTGTTCCGGGTTTAAAAAACAGTGCACCACTCAGAAAAGTTCCTTTAGGGATGACTACCGTACCCCCTTTAACAGCAGCTTTATCGATCACGCGCTGAATAGCTGCGGTGTTGAGTTTAGTGCTATCGGCTTTTATGCCGAATTTAGTAATTATATAATCCTGGGATCTGGCGGTACCCATGCTTAAGAGCAGGCAAAATAAGAGAAGGGTCTGTTTCATTTGGTTGTAGACTAATCTTGCCAAGATAGCAAAAAAACCGCATCTCCATGCAATAACCCAAATGCCGGGGAAATTGCATGATGATGCGGCTTGTACTATTGTAAAAGGATTATATAGTGACTTCCCAGGCATTTTTCTGGTTCTCCTTCAGCATATCCTCAATAGCTTTAGGCACCACGTTGCGGAACTTGCCTGTTTCCGAAGGAACAATGTTAATCATAGCGTCGATCATTTCTTTAGGATCAAGCCTGCCCTCAGGCACACTCAGCATTGCGTCAAAGGTTGCTTTCAGATCTGCCTTTTTGGTATAATTTACTGCATCATCCATCCAGCGTAATGGTTCTTCGGCCATAGTCTCGTTGTATCCTGTATGGTAGGGGCCAGGGTTAACAGTCTGGATCTGGATACCATAGGATTTCACTTCCTGATGCAGTGCCTCTGCGATAGCTTCGAGGGCATGTTTGGTAGATACGTAGATGCCAAATCCTGCCGGAGTGAACAGTCCGCCCATGGAAGAGGTAAACACTACTTTGCCTTTTTTACCTGCATCTATCCATTTGTTGATAAACTTCTGTACTAAATTCAAGGGCGCAAAAACATTGGTTTCGAAGTTTCTGCGTACCAGATCCATTGGGATTTCGAACACAGGACCAGCTTCTCCGATCCCTGCATTACTGAAGAAAACATCAATATCCCAGGTCAGGGCAAACTTCACATCATAAGGATCAAGGATGTCAAGCTTTTCAACCTGCAGGTTATCCTGTATGCCCAATTCGATCGCTTTTTGACGTAATGGAGTTACCTGTGGAAAGATCTGTACACCTGCGATTACTTTGTGGCCTAATTGTGCTAATCCAATTGCTACACCTTCTCCGAAACCAGATCCGGCTCCGGTGATTAAAATTGTTTTACTGTTTGACATGATTTTAGATTTTAGTTTATGAATCAGATTGTTTTTAATTTAGATGATACTGCCCGCCGTGGCGATCTCAAAATCCTGGTCTGGACTGCCCCCCGATACCCCGATATAGGCTACTATTTCAGCATTTTCTTTTACGGGCATACCACCCTTGAATCCTACAAGTCCGCCGCTGGTTTGCGTTAGTCCGTAGGTGTGTGCTTCCGGTGCAAGAAATTCGCCTACCAGCTCGGAGTTCATCCTGAACAGCATTGCCGTTTTTGCTTTTCCCATCGAAATATCAATAGATCCCAGATATGCATTATCCATTCTGAAGAATATTTTCTGGTGCCCTCCGGTATCCAGGATGGTAATATTGGCATTTACACCGATCTCATTTGCCTTGTCAATAGCTTGTGTGAGGGCTTTGAAAGTTTGGTTGTATGTAATTTCCATTGTTGTAGGTTTTCTTTGGTTTTGATATTTCAAAGGTGCTGAGAATCAAGCCCCGTATATGTACTAAATTCACAGGAAGTATTATGAATTTCAAAGGTTGACCAGACACTTTGCCGATAAAGCAGGGGCGTTCTCTGCGTATGTTTTTTAAAATAGGTGCTAAAGTTCTGAGGTACCATAAAACCCAGGCGGCAGGAAATTATACTTTGGGGTTGATCCTTTCTGACAGCAGAAAAGAAAATTCACCGAATATCTGCTACGACTCTCCCTAATCCTTCTGCGGACTCGGTGATCAGTGCTGTTTTATGAATTAACGTTTGCATATGATAGTGTCAAATTGTTAACTATCCCTCTTTGAGGTGGTTAAGGTGTTGTCTTCAGCCTTTTCATGATGTCTGCAAATTCTATTCCGTCAAGAAAGGCGGTTACCCTGACGATCTTTCCCTTGTCCATCTGCATGTACCAGGAGTAAGAACTTAAATATGGTTTTCCATCTTTGGCTGTAGCTACCCCATCCCAATGTGCGATGACCATGTCGCCATCGCCATAGATACCGCGCACTGTAGGTACTATCTTTTTTGAAAGGCGCTGGTTCAGGGGATCGATCACCTGGTCGATAAATTCTTTTTTGCCATTATAGGTTTTTGAAAGGGGCGTGCTGCCGGTAATGGTCCATACCATATCATCGTGCAGGAGGTCAAAGAAGCTTCCGGTTCCCGCTGTCCATTTTTCGAAACCCAGACGAATGGCTTCTTTGTTTGCTGTTGTGGTTTCAATTGTTTGCTGTGCCATAGTCGTTACTTTTTTTTTACTTCAGCCAATTCTATCATATTGCCCCATGGATCCTGGAAGAAAGCCAGCTTTCTGCTGATAACATCCAGATAAAATGGTTGTCCGACAAGCGTTACCCCCCGTTTTTTTAGTTCTGTCAGTGTTTTGTCCATGTCATCTACATGTAAGCAGATGTGGTGGTAACCGCTTTCTTCCAGGCTTTTACCCAGGTCGTTAAATTTTACAACAGGTTTGAGTTTGCCTTCTGCAAGAACTTCCAGCCAGAAATCATTGCTGTTTGCAGGGGCCAGGTAAGCGAGTTGCTCATCGGCGTAAGGCCATTCCTTGATTACTCTGAAGTCGAGTTTATCTGTGTACCATTTTACTGCAGCCTTATAGTCGGGCACGCGGATCCCAACATGATTGCCACTCATTCCGGCCAGCGGACTTTGCGTATTAAGGGCTGGCATCACAAAGCCCGTCTCTGGATCAGCTTGTGCAGAGGCGCTGAAGGCAGCAATAGTGAGGCATACAAATGCGGTTAAGGTAAGTTTAATGTTCGTTTTCATAATACTGAGATTTTGTGTTTTACTGATGTGTTTGCTGATACAAATTTCACACACAGTGCCCTCCCTGGTATTAGTAAATCCGCAGGATTCATTATGAATTTCAAAGATCTTATCGAAATTTCTTTATTGTAATGCCCCTGTAATAATAGTTTCTTCAGGCTATCATCTCATTTGATATACATGTATCCGTTGTAGATTTGTTTTGGTCATACCATGGCTCTCTGGCCAAAATGCCAAAGGTGATTACACGACCGATGATAGTTTACTGCTGCATACTTCACTTTCCAATAAGGAGATCAGTTACCGCTGGGATTTATAGAAAGCGCCTATTTCAGCAATTATTTTAAAAAACACACCGGTACGACACCTATGTTTTTCCGGCAGCAGGGAGGGTAAATAGAATACACAGCTTCTGACTGAATCAGAAGCTGTGTAAAATCTTATATTGATGCTTTTGCCATGTCTATCATCATGGATATTTCGTCAACTGCGGCTTCTTTACTTCCGTCAAAGCCTGTAAGTTTAAATCGGATATTGCCTTTTTGATCAATCACAAACTTGGCGGGGATGCCGTAAACTTTGTAACTGCTCACCACTTTGTTTGTTTTTGTTTCCGGATCCTTATTGTCCATCAGCACCTGAAAGGTATATTTAGTGCTTGCCAGGTAAGCCCTGGCATCCTCTGTTGGATTTTCTGCTCTTTCCCAGGTGTGTATAAAAAGGAATTTCACATTTGGATCCGCTTTATATTTGTCCACAGCCATCTGCATAGCGGGGAAAGAAGCCTTACATGGGCCGCACCAGGTGGCCCAAAAATCAAGAATCACTACCTTACCTTTGAAATCTGATAATGAAACTTTATTTCCCTGCAGATCAGTTAACGTAAATCCAGCTGCAGGTTCATTTACTATCTCCTTTACAAGTCGTTTTTGGATTCCTTCGACAATTCCTTTCCGGATATCTGCCTGGTAAGTATCCAGACCAGTGTTGCTTCCTTTAACTTTTACGTACAAAACCTTGAAGAGATCAGACATTTCCTGAGTAGCTTTACCCGATTTTACTGCGGCGTCCATTCTGTCGAATGCTTCCTGGTTACGGTTCAGGGCTACTAAAATCTGCGCATAGCGGTAGTTGAAATCTGCTCTTGGCTGAGGACTGGACTTAATAGCGAGTTCGATATATTTTAAGGCCTCATTGTACTTTTTTTGTTCATACAACAACTTCGCATAAGTCCCGGTTAAGCCTGCATAACCTGATGCGGCAAAATTAGCCGCTCCACTTTTCCCCTTTTTTCCATCAGTGAAGGATGCTGCGCTCTCCATTGCTTTTTTAGTGTAGATCAGCGCATTATTTAAGTCGCCGGCTTTATAAAAAGCTTCTCCCAATCCACCATATCCATTGCCCTTCCAGAAATCTGCTTCAAGGAGGTTACCATAATAAATAGCTTTGGCGGTATTTTTGGCAGCTGCATATCTGCTCGCCAGCTGACTGCGCACATAATCATAACTCACTCTGTCCTCTCCCAAAGGCAGGGCAGGGAAACTTTCAGGCGGAAATTTTTTGATCCAGTTGGCATAAGCTATTTCCATCTCCGGCAAAGATTTGATCTCAAAAATTGCCTGTTGTTCTTTGCTGCGGGCCTGTATGCCTTTCGGAAACTTAACCACCATTACCGCAAAAAGAGAATCAGAACTCTTGGTGTTTTTTATCCGGTAATAATATTGGGCAGCGATCGTCATTTCGATCTCTTTATTACTGGCCGACAGTGTTTTCAACCTGCTGTTCAATACCTGCTGATCGGCTGCTTCTTTGGAAGCTACCAGTTTATCAAGTTGTTTCCTGAGACTGTCTGGTTGAATATTTTGTGCTTGTGTCTGATAACACAGCATTGTGTTCACCAACAGAATGCCTGCACTTATTCCAAAATTTTTAATGTTACTCATTGCTTTGATTGTTAATTAAAAATCGATTTTAATTTATTGCCTAATGCCTCTTCGCGGATGTTTTTGGCAATTACTTTCCCATCCCTGTCCAGCAGGAAGTTTGAAGGAACTACATGCACGCCAAATTCTAATGCAGCAGCGTTATTCCATCCTTTTAGGTCAGACACATGTGTCCACACCAGTCCATCTGCTTCAATAGCTTTTAGCCAGGGTTCTTTTTTGCTGTCCAGCGATACACCAAGGACCTCAAAACCCTGGTCATGGTACTTTTTATAATTTGCCAGTACATTTGGGTTTTCTCTGCGGCATGGTGCGCACCAGCTTGCCCAAAAGTCTACCAGCACATACTTTCCGTGGAAAGAAGCTAAGTCTACTGGTTTGCCATTTACATCAGCCATTGTAAATGTAGGTTTAGCGCCTATGCCAGAACGCTTTTCTACCGCAAAGCTTTCTTCAATTTGTCGCCCATAATATGATTTGTGTACGGCGGGGTTTAACAAGGCGAATAGTGTCCTGGCCTGTTCAAATTGAAAATAAGGTATAAAATGAGTGTTTACCACATATGCGCAAATGATGGAAGAGGGGTGTGCAGCGAAGAATTTTTTATGAACTTTAAAATCCAATTCCGTTAATTTGGCATTTTCAGCCTTCAGGTATTGTTTAGCTGATGAATCCGGTTTGTTGTTAAAGTGCTTGTATACAGAATCGGATTTATGGTAATATCCACCAGCGTAATTCACCACTGTTTTATAGTCTTTTAAGTACGCTTTCCAGTCGTTTTGCGGAATAGATCCGTTGACCTGTGCAGTATTTAACGAATCTTTGTGTGCTTTAATGCTGATCGCTGAGTTGTCGCCAAAAAAGTAAAGTTGCGACTTGCTTTTATTGGTTTTTAAAACCAGCATGACTGGTTCTGATAATGTTCCTTTAAAGACAAATTCACCATTGGTGATCTTTGCAGAATCAGTGATTTGTGCGCTTCCTTTTGGATAGCTTAAATATACTGTGCCTTCTGGTATACCTTCAATATGGCCGGCAATAGTAAATCCGCCACCGAACTGAAACGCTGAAAGCAGGACTGTAAATGCCAGCAGCGCAATTGCTGCCGGCATTTTTATGTTTTTGGGTCTTTTTTGCATGGTATTAATTAATAACCAGGGTTTTGTGTAAGTGCAGGGTTTTGTTGTACCTGCTGATCCGGAATAGGGAATAATACTGATCGGCTTGCATTCCATGTTGTAGGTTTTATTACGCTTAAAACAGTATTAGCCTGCCCTGTTCTCAGCAGATCGAACCAGCGGTGCCCTAATTCTCCGAATAATTCTACCTTTCTTTCTTTGGCAATAGCAGCAAGGATTGACGTTTGTGTGGCAGTAGCGGTTGTTGACAAATTAGCCAGACCAGCTCTTGTTCGTATAACGTTTACGTCACTTGCAGCCCCGCTTAAGTTATTCTGCTGTGCCCTTGCTTCTGCCCTGATCAGGTATTGTTCTGCCAAACGGAGGATGACGTTAAATTCATTTCCTGCCCCGGCAGTAGCGGCGGTATAAAGTTTATACTTATTTATCCTGTAGAACTTTGTGCCGCTTACGGTAGAGTCAACCCAGTTGATTTTTCGGTTGTCGCCTGCATCAAAGCTGTTTACGACCGAAGTGGTCAAAGTATAGTTAGGTGGAACTGTAGTTGCAGTGGCTATGGCGGTGCGGTAAGAAGTAGCCACAGCAGAATATCCGTAATACGTGGCAAACTGCAGAATAGTTTCGGTGCTGGTATTCACAAATACCGAGTTGGTAGTGGCCAACGTATACGTACCGGAACCAATAACGGCAGTTGCCATAGCCTCAGCATTCACATAATCTTTTTGATAAAGATATACCCTTGCCAGAAGGGCGGTAACAGCATGTTGGTTTATCCTTGATTTTAACGTACCTACATATGCCACTGGCAATAAAGTTTGTGCTTCCTTTAGATCACTGATAATTGATGCATAAACCTGTGCAGAAGTTGATCGTGGTAATGTAGCACTGGTCAAAGGATCACTGCCTGTTAAAGGCACACCACCATAATAATTGACCAGGTAAAAATTAACAAATGCCCTGAAGAACTTAGCTTCACCCAGCAGCTGTGATTTTACCGAAGGAGTTAATGTATTAGAAGCTGTGATTCCTGTGATTGCCGCGTTGGCAACAAGCAATTCTGCGTAAGCACTTCCCCAGAAGGTGCCGTTTGTTCCATTGGCAGGGGTAATCAGATTGTTTTCGAACTCCGAAATGGCCGGAGTAGTTGTATACGAAAAGTGCAGTTCATCTGAACTTATTCCTCCCAGCAATGATAGATTGGCCAGCCAGGTGTTGAAAATACCGTAAATACCATAATTATACAACGCACCAATTGCGGCTGTTGCTGTAGCATCTGTAGTATAGGCAGTCGATGCATCTATTTTATTTAAAGGTGCATCCAGTTCCAGGGATTTTTTACAGGAAGTGAAGATCACCCCCATTGAACCAATGCAGATCAATAACACTTTTGTTAAATTATATTTTATTTTCATGTTGCTCTGAATATTTAAAATGTGCAGTTAAGACCGATAACGGTGGTCCTTAATTGAGGCATCGCGATAAACTGGCCGGTACCTAACCCTGGTGCAGCACCTGATACTGTTGATTCTGGATCGTATGTGTATTTCTGTTTTGCCCAGGTATACAGGTTCTCGCCCCTTGCAAATACAGACACCGTATTGAAGCCGATCTTTTTGGTCCATTGATTAGGCAACAGATAATTCAGACTCACATTCTTCAACTTTATAAAAGAGGCATCGCCCCAGTTGGCATCTGAAGAATTGTAATTTGAATAGTCAGCAGTGCTCACTGATGTTACTCCAGGATAAACCGAAATATCACCCGCAGTCATCCAGCGCTGTAATGCCGTTGCATTCTGATTGCTCAGCCCTACTCCAAGCGGATATGAAGAACTGTTGTTGATATAACCCATGCGGTGATTGAAAAGGAAGGAGACATCCAATGTTAAATTTTTATAGGTAAAGCTGTTCGTCAGTCCACCAAAGTAAGGATGTCCCAGTGGCGCCGCAGATCGGTCGCCCGCGAAGGTTACCGCACCATCTCCGTTCATATCCTGGTAGGTTGGTACCCCTGTTGCAGGATTCAGGCCTGTGAAGTGATACAATTGGATAGCATTTACAGGTTGCCCTATATAATAGGTGCTGAACAGCTTTTGCGGTTGGTCGATACTTAAAATTTTGTTTCGCTGGATAGTCAGGTTGACTGAGGTAGTCCAGCGGAAGTTTTTACTCTGGATATTGGTTGAACTCAGCTCAAACTCAAATCCTTTGTTCTCCACAACAGCAGGAAAGTTTGCCAGGTACGAACTGATTCCTGCCTGTGTAGGAACAACAATATTTAACAGCTGATCTGAAGACAGGTTACGGAAATAGTCAGCTTTCAGAAAGATCCTGTCTTTGAGAAATCCAAGTTCCACTGCCGCATCCAGTTTTTTGTTAGTTTCCCAGTGCAGATCAGCATTGGGAATGTTGCTTGGAAAGATAATCGATTGGCCCTGATATGATGATGCAGAACCGACAGCATTGTAATACGCATCAGACTGATAGTTTGCTATCTGATCGTTACCTGTTAATCCGTAACTTCCCCGCAGCTTACCAAAGCTTAACCAGGAGATATCTTTCATGAAAGATTCATTCGTAAATATCCAGCCGGCACCAATTGCCCAGAAGTTACCAAAGCGGCGGTTTGCACCAAATCTTGAAGAGCCATCACGGCGGAATGTACCATTAACCAGGTATTTATCCTCCCAGTTGTAACTCACGCGCGCAAATAATGCATTGTATTTATAGTCAGAATTATTACTGCCATTATTGACGATTGCAGCGGCATTGTTTATGGATCCGATCAAAGCATCACTACTAAAGCCCGTACCCGTCAGACTCAACCCGTCGGCCTGTGTTCTCTGGAAGGTAGAACCTACAAGTGCATCTAAACTTCCTTTTGCAATTTTTCTCCGGTACGCAAGCTGTGGCTCCACAATATAATTTGAAATGGTATTATTTGCATAGCGCAATGTATTTGAAGGCGCGGCCAGGTTTACAGTGCTTGGATTCAAAGATGTAAGTGGTGTTTGCAGCGTTTGTTTTTCTCCTGTCAGGGAGTAACCGAGGTTTGCTTTGACAACTAATCCTGGCAATATATCGTAATGCACATCCATATTGGTAATGAGGTTGGTTGTCGTGTTGTCGTTTGGCCTCATCAGGTATGCCATTGGATTGGTAACTGATGGGTGCCAGTACAGTGAACCATCTGCATTGTATAATGGTAAGTTGGGCGCAAGGTTATACAAAGAGGTAAGATCAGTAGATGGCATTACATTATGCTGGTAGGCATAATTCACATTGAGGTTTATACCAAAACGCTTATCCTCGCTATTGTGTCCTGCATTCAGGCGGTTTGAGAAGATATTTCCTCCAAAATCACCCGGATAAACGGTTCCGTCATGGCGGTAATTGGAGCTAAACAAAAAGGTGTTCTGTGCATTTCCCCCGGATACCGAGAAATCTGCATTTGTTGTATGAGCCGTACCACCGATGAACTTTTGCTGCCAGTTGGTATAGGCAGTTGGATCCCATGTCACAAGGTCTGGTGCGTTCGCAGTGCTTGGTGTTGCTCCTGATGCAGCGAAAGCACCTCTGCGCATTGCAAGGTAATCCTGTGTATTCAGCATGTCAATGAAATGGCCTACGGTACCGGCACCCTGATAAAAGTTGACGCTGTATTTAGTCTTACCGGCAGAACCTTTTTTGGTAGTGATCAGTATTACGCCATTAGCCCCTTTTGAACCATAAATAGCTGTTGCGTCTGCATCTTTTAATACATCTATACGCTCAATATCATCCGGATTAATCATTCCCAAAGGACTGGCTTCACCGCCATTAGCGCCACTTATACCGTAAGCGTTTAAGCCATCAGTTGCTGGTATTGAGCCGTTGAATAAAGTAAAAGGCACTCCGTCAATTATATAGAGCGGCAGTGTTCCACTTCCGATAGAACCAACACCCCTGATCTGAACGCGGAAACCTGAACCTGGCAAGCCATTATTCTGGGTGATCTGAACACCTGCCAGTTTACCCTGCATAGCTGCCAGCGGATTGGATACGGGTTGGTTTGCAATGTCTTTCACACTTATTGAACTCACTGATCCTGTGTTTAGCTGACGGGTTGTGGTTCCATAACCAATCACCTGAACTTCGTCCAGGCTTCCTATTGAAGACTGCATGATGATACGGAAGTTGGAAGGAATATTTTTAACAGCGAATTCCTGTGTTTTAAAACCGACCAGGCTCACAATCAGGACATCATTGTCGTCGGCCGACTGGATCCCGAAATGCCCGTTGGCATCTGTTGCTGTGCTTGTACGCTTGTCATTTCTGAACCGGATGGTTACGCCGGGTACAGGAATGCCATCTTCGTCTACTACAATACCAGCGATCCTTTGGGTCTGAACACGCTGGTCAGCTTTCGTAACAACAATCATATTGTCGCCCAGAAGCTTAAAAGTAAAACCTGAGTTTTTAAGTACATTATTGAGAATTTCCGCTACAGAAAGGCTGTTTGCTTCAATGCTCACCTTAGTGTTTGCGGGAAAAACGTTGTTGTTGTAAACAAATTTATAAGGAGTGCTTTTTTCAATATTTTTAAGCACTGTACTGATTGCAGCGTTCTTCAAATTGATTGACATCTTCACATCCTGTGAGCGCACAGGAAGTGCGGAGACAGATAAGCAGCTGATAACTATCAGCGTGAATGCTAATTTCATAACAAGGGGAATTTTACCGATAGGGCATAGGGAAAAAAGTGCACCGTTTTTTGTGCTTTTTTGCATAAGTTTAAAATGATTTAAAGTTTAGGTCGAAGCAGGCACCAACGCCAATTGATTTGCCTGTTTCATTGATATTTAAGTCGCCCGGGGAATACTTTTGTATTCCCCTTTTTTTATAATTACCGGTTTAGTAAATACTTATCATATTGTCCTCCTTTCTATAGTTAAAGTTTCCGGATAGTTTAAGTGCCTCTAATATTTGAATGATATCTCCATGGTCGAATGTTGCGGTAAAGCGAAGATTGTTGAGTGCCGGATTGGCAATCACAACTTTTACTCCGTACCATCTTTCCATTTGAGCAGCCATTTCTGACAGTGGTTCATCAACAAAAGTGAGCTTATTTTGCGTCCAGTCGGTTTCTGCCACTGAATGGTCTTCAGTAGTGGTGATATTTCTCACGTTAAAAACCGGTTTAATGACATTGTTTTTATGCCCTTCTTTGACAGCTTCATTCCTGAAAATGAATTTGGTATTAGGGGAGAGCATGATTGGTTTTGATTTTACGGTCTTTTGAGTTCCTTCCTGAATGGTAATTTCAATCAGGCCTTTGATCAATGATGCTTCGGTAATTTTATCGCTGGGGTAGGCCTTCACATTAAATTCGGTACCAACATCCCTGATTGTGATCTTCCGGGTATGAACCACGAATGGTTTTGCTGCGTTGTGTATGACTACAAAGTAAGCCTCCCCAGTTAGGTTCAGCTCCCGGTTGCCCTTGTTAAATTCAGGGTGCAACCGAACATGGCTGCCGCCGTTTAAGGTTACCACTGATCCGTCCGGAAGTTTAATCACTTTCTTTTTTCCCATAGGAGTGCTATAGGATAGCGTAGGAGTGACCTGAGCTATTTTTGTCTTGTCCGTACTGAATAAAAAGAAACCGATGCCTAACAGTATGCATGCGGCCACACTTGCTGTCGTGATCCATAACCGGCGAACCTTATTTCTTTTTTGGATTAACGATGAATCTGGAAGTGTTGGAACTGCCCCTTCCTCCTCAAGTTTTAATCTTAATGCCTTTGTAAAGACCGAATGGTCATTATGGAAGTTTTCTGCACTTATATTTCCATTAAGGGTATGAAAAATTTCACGCGCGTTGTTTACCTCGGGAGCTTTTCCAGGATTTTCGTTTAACCACTCTTTCCAGAATTTAACAGCTTCGGGGTTAGTCTCCAGGCAATATTCCAGAAAAGAATTGTCACATAAAAAATCTTCAACTCCAAATTTTAAATAGTCCATTTTGCAATGTTTAGCCTATTGATGATTGGAGTTGCGGTTTTTCCTATGAAAAATTGAAATTATTTGGAAAATTTTCAAAAGTCTTCATTTACTTGGATGATAATCCAAGATATTTAGCAGATACTGCTGAAGGTAATGAAAATCAATGCCAGGAGGTATAGGTTATTTCCGTTATTTTCTTTCCCGAGGTCATCTTTTAGCCTCGTGAGTGCGTCATAAACGATATTGTATGCTGTCTTTTTGGAAATTCCGCACTTCAGTGCGATTTCGTCATAGTCCATAGCATCAAAAAAACGGTATTGTAATAATTCTCTCTGGCGATCTGACAGTTTTTCTAAACTCCTTTGTAATTTGGCTTTGATGGCAGAATCTGTTTGAATTTTGGTGATATAGTCCTCATAAGATATCTCCTCCTGATCAATTAAAGAGTGTGCGTAAGTTTCTTTCATCTCCCGCAGTCTGTCTGAACGGAGTTTCTGATAAATGAGTGTCCGTAAACAAGTCATAAGATAACTTCTCACATTTTCCACCTGTGGCAACCTGTTCCGTTTCTCCCACAATTGAATAAGCATCTCTACAAAGCAGTCGTTAGCTTGCTGCCTGTCACCCGTAAGTTTTATTCCATAATTGATCAAACCGAGATAATGCTGGGCGTAAATATCGTCTAAAGCGTCGTAGCTACCCTCAATAAACTTTTGCCACGTCTCTCTAACCCCATCTGCCATGACTCAAATATACTATTTTGTGTGAATGAATTGTTAAACTGCCGTTACCACCAAAATCTGCTGATTTAAATATTATATTTGAAGTCAAGACTGATTCGTTTATTTCAAGCTCACCAATTTTTATGATTCCGATGCTCCAAAAAGTTAAAATGATTAATTTTTATCATTGGTTCATATCCATTATACTTTCAGCCTTAATATGCTCCGCAATCCTTATCCTGATTCACAGCTGGCCTAATACGCTAACTATGTCCAAGTTATTCTTACTGGACGGTAAGCCATTTAATTCCGACTCCTGGGGCCCAATGATTATGGCATTGAAATATATAGGTAACAACATGCGGGAAGATGTCTACGATTCGCTCTTTCAAAGGGGCGTAAAATTCCAGTATCCCCTGACAAGCCTGTTGCTATTCGATGTGCCAGCGAGGTTAAGTGGTTTATCTTATGAGCAGCTCATTACGATGTTCAATATGATTTCCCGGATTTGTGTCTTTGGGACAGGTCTTCTCACAGCACATCTACTTACGCAGGTGACCAAGCGCGCCAGTGGACTACCGGATCAGAAAACCAAGACATGTAATCCAGTCATTCTATATTGTTTGATCATGTTGTTGACGCTCATGTTTTACCCACTCATACAATCTTATTTACTGGGGCAAATCCAAACATTACTCACTTTCCTTACCACACTTGCTATTTTGTGCTGGTTACAAAACAGGAAAATTGCCGTAGGAGTTATTGTCGGTTTTATTTGCCTGATTAAGCCGCAATTAGGTTTGCTGCTCATCTGGGCTGTGATCCGTAAGCAGTGGAAGATGGTAATACCAGCAGTAGTGGTAGGGTCTGTATTTGTAGCGGTCTCAATTGCTATGTATGGCTTTGCCCTGAATTTCGAATACCTTTCTGTACTCTCTTACCTTTCCCATCACGGTGAAAGTTATTATGTTAATCAGTCCATAAACGGATTAATGAACAGGCTAACTTTTAATGGTGCCAACTTGGAATGGGATCAGAAGTTTCCTGCTTATTCTGCGGTTGTGTATTACGTAACCGTAATATCCTCATTAATGCTAATCTCTTTCGGGCTTTTGACAGGTTTTAAAAATAAGAAACCTCATGTAATCGAATTTTGTATAGCAATACTGAGCACTACAATGGCATCTCCAATAGCCTGGGAACATCATTATGCCATTGTGCTGCCCATATTTATTGTGCTTTCGCCATTTGCCTGTTATTACTACCAGAACAATAAAGGGGCTCTCATTGTACTTGGATTTGGATTTCTTCTGATCAGCCAATATTTTGAAATAGCAAAAGCAGCTGCAAATACTCCATTAAATTTTCTGCAATCCTATTTGTTCTTTGGAGCGTGCATCGTACTTTACTTTCTGGCGGCGATTGCAAAGAAGATAGCGGTAAATGCGGACAGGGAATCAACAGTAATTACACCGTCCATTCCGGAATTTGCCGTACTTACTGAATCTGTCTAGTTATTGTATAAAAATCGATGACAATTCGGCTTCGCGTCAAAACCCACAAAAGCTAGGTAAATCTGCCTTTGTCTAACCTCATCTTTAAACTATTCCTATCGAAGGAAGTCAGATCAAAAAAACTTTATGAAAAGCATGATCAGGCTGGGCTTTTTTCTCCTATTTATCGCAGTTTACGGAACTGCAGTTGCTCAATCTTCAGTTCCTGTCTCTATACGGAAATGGCAAGTCAGCGATATCCAAAGAGAAGCCATGGTCTACGTTCCTGCATCTGCAAAATCTAAACCCAGCCCAATCATCTTCGTTTTTCATGGTCATGGAGGCAATATGAAAAGCATGTTTCAGGACCATCAGTTTGATAAGCTCTGGCCTGAAGCGATTATTGTTGTTCCTCAGGGCTTGAAAACTCCGGGACAAATGGTAGATCGTGCAGGGAAATTTTCCGGCTGGCAGCAGGGGCCAGGTGATATGGATGATCGGGATATTCGATTTTTTGATGAAATCCTCCAAACCTTACGTAATGAATATCAAATTGATAACAAGCGTATATATGCAACAGGTCATTCCAATGGTGGCAGCTTTACTTATTTGCTTTGGGCGATGCGTGGTGATGTATTTGCTGCTATGGCCCCTTCAGCTGCAGTTGCTTTTCGTTTTAACGATCTGCTGAAACCTAAACCTGTGATACCTATCATGGGTGCTGCAGACCCTTTGGTTAAACCCGCCTGGCAGCAAATGCAGATTAATAAACTTTTAAAATTGGACGGATGCAATGCAGATGGGCAAGTATATGAAAATTCTGCAACCATATATTCCTCAGCGAAAGGAGACCCTGTTGTGATCTATAAGCATGCCGGAGGACATACCTATCCGCGAGATGCAGATGCAGTAGTGATCAAATTTTTTAAAAGCATGGTAAAGCGTGATTGATTTACTCTTTGGAATCTTTTTGATAAATAACAAAGCCGGCAATAAAAACTGCCGGCTGTATGTAAGAACTAAAGTTATTGATAGAATTATTAAGGATTCATTTTATTAAAAGTTGCCTTAATCGTTTGCGGATCTGCATTGGCCATAACCTCGCTAAATCCAAAAGTCAGCTCCTGTTTGCCTTCTTTTATTTGCTGGAATACAGCTTCTACAAAGTCACTTACCTCCGGTTGTCCTTCGTGGATACCTTTTCCGCCAAGATCTGTATTCAATGCCGGTGGGATCATCTCGATCACCTCAATATTTCTGGATTTCAGCTGGTACCTTAAAGAATTTGTAAAAGAATGGAAGAATGCTTTGGTTGCGCAATAAACAGGAACTTTTGCCAATTGTACAAATGACAATCCTGAGGTAACGTTTATTATCGTGTTTAAAGACTCCAATCCGATAAATAAGTTGGTCAGATGAACCGGCGCTAAGATGTTAGTAGTAACCTCAGCCTCAGCTTTCTGGTAAAAGTTTTCGTCAGAAATATCCATCCAGTTCTGGATCCCCGCATTGTTTACCAGTACGTTTAAGTCACTATGATTTTCAGCAACCCAGTTGTACAACGCTGTTCTTTCTTCCTCTGTTGAAAGATCACACACTTTTGTAATTACCGAAGGGAATTTTGCAGCTACGTCATTCAGTACTTCTTCGCGTCTGCCGCAAATAATTACGGTATTGTTATCCTTGATAAATCTTTCAGTAAGACCTAAGCCTATGCCACTTGCACCGCCTGTTATTAAAATTTTGTTGTTTGATAAGTTCATTTTATTTTCAGTTTGTTGTAAGCATTTGTGAACCTGATGTATCTGCATCAGGGGATTGGTTATTTTGCCGCGAGCGGATGTTTAAGGAAAATCAACACTATCGGAATTAGTAAAAACGGGATTTCTGCTATAGCGTGTCTGATATCTCCAACGATCAGAAAACGAACGATCAGAAATAAAAACAGACATATATTTAAGAGATTTCCAGCCAGGAATGTTTGAGGCGGAAGCAATAAAAATCCACCTGCAATAGTAAGTATAGAAAAGATCTTTAAAGTGGTCTGGCTCAAATTCAAAGTATCCAGGAGATCTGCTACCGGGCCAGTATCTCCAGGTTTAACATTCAATCCTCCCCAGCCATGTTTAGCCCCCATGAAGGCCGAAAAAAGAATAAGAAAGCCGCTGATGAATCTGATGAGCATAATCGTTTGTGTTTACAATTCAAAGGTACCTGTAAGGGCAACTTTCAGTTTGCACAAATCAATCTATTGTTTACCAGATTCAAATGTCTGAGAAATACATTATTGTGGCTCCTTGAGAATCTAATTGGCGCTGCGGAATTCTACCGGTGAATAGCCAACGCGCTGCTTAAAAAGGCGGGAGAAATGCTGAGGATATTTGAATCCCATATCATAAGCTATCTGACTGACCGTTTTATTTTTGTCGAATATTCTTTCCTTAGCAATGTCAATTATTTTTGATTGCAAGTACTCCTGAGCTGTTTTTCCTGTCTCTTTCTTTACAAGGTCCCCAAAATAATTTGCAGAGAGATTAAGCTCGTCAGCGCAATACGCAACAGAGGGGAGTCCAATCACTGTCGGTCTGTCGGAGTTAAAATATTCGTTCAGCAGCTTTTCGAACTTTTCCATCAGGCCTTCATGTACATTGCCACGAGTGAGGAATTGACGGTCGTAAAATCGTGTGCAATAGTCCAGAAGCAGTTCTATATTGGATACAATCAACTGTTTACTGTGCTTGTCAATTGAATGCTCAAGTTCATACTCAATCTTGGAAAAACACTCCAGCACCAGCTTCCTTTCACGTTCTGATAAATGGAGTGCTTCGTTCGACTGATAACCAAAAAATGAATATTCGTGAATTCGACGCCCCAGATCCGTACCAAGGATTAAATCTGGATGAAATACAATTACATGCCCAATGGGCTGATACGTTTCGCCTGTATTTTCAACATTCACATGCTGACCGGCCCCGATAAAAACAAGGGTTCCTTCCTGGTAGTCATAAGTGTTCCTTCCGTATCGCAGATTACCGCAATCAACCTGTTTCAAAAAGATAGCGTAAAGGCCAAAGTACATGTTGCTGGCCTGCCTTGGATCGGCTTTAGATAAATCTATTACGCTTACCAGTGGATGCAGCGTTTCGGTATTATTAAAGGCGTTATAATCACTGACTGTATTAAATCTTTTGATCTGATCCATGGCTGTCATTTTTGTTGAATCAAATTTAACATTTAAATGCTGCATTATTATTTGATAACCAGTGATCAGTAAAAGTGGTACACAAAACAGTAATCTGTATACAGAATCAGGGGCGGAAAGGGCTGACCTTTGTGCTGTACAACATATATTATTAACTTATATAATGGAAACAGTTAAATTGAATAATGGCGTTGAGATGCCGGTTTTAGGATTTGGCGTCTTTCAGGTAACAGATCTGGCAGAATGCGAAAGAAGCGTTTTAGATGCAATCAGCTGCGGATACCATTTGATTGATACAGCGCAGGCTTACGGTAATGAGGAGGCAGTTGGTCATGCTATTCAGAAAAGCGGCGTTCCAAGAGAGGCGTTGTTTATTACTACAAAACTATGGATACAGGATCAGGGTTTTGAAGGTACGAAAAAAGCTTTTGAAGCATCATTAAAGAAGTTGCAGCTGGACTACCTTGATCTCTACCTGATTCATCAGCCTTACGGAGATGTCTATGGTGAATGGAGGGCAATGGAAAAATTGTACAAAGAAGGTAAGGTGCGCGCGATAGGAGTGAGTAACTTTCAACCCGACAGATTAATGGACCTGATCGTTCATAGTGAAATTGTGCCTGCTGTAAACCAGATTGAAAACCATCCTTTTCATCAACAGGTAGATGCACATAAGTTTTTAATCGAAAACAAGGTTCAGATTGAGTCCTGGGGCCCATTTGCAGAAGGTAAAAATGATATTTTTTCTAATGATCTTTTACAGAGAATTGCAGACAAATACAACAAATCTATTGCACAGGTAATCCTTAGGTGGTTAACACAGAGAGGTGTGGTAGCTATTCCGAAATCGGTCAAAAAAGAAAGAATGGAAGAGAACATCAATATTTTCGACTTTGATCTGACTGCCGAAGATATGGAGGCCATCAAAACACTGGATACCAAAGCAAGCAGCTTTTTTGATCACCGCGACCCGGCAATGGTGAAATGGTTGGGGGAAAGAAAATTATAAAAAAAAAGATGAAAAAGAGAATATTAGGAAATAGTGGATTGGAAGTATCCACACTTGGTTTGGGTTGCATGGGTTTAAGCTTTGGTTACGGCCCGGCAGCAGAAAAAGAAGATGCAATCAAATTGATCCGCAATGCTTTCGAAAATGGAGTAACCTTCTTTGATACTGCTGAAGCTTATGGCCCATTTACCAATGAAGAACTGCTGGGTGAAGCTTTAGCGCCATTTCGGAATGAAGTAGTGATCGCTACAAAATTTGGTTTCAGGGAAGGTAAAACTTCATTGGGATTGGATAGCCGTCCTGAGCGTATACGTGAAGTAGTGGATGCATCGTTAAGACGTATTAAAACCGATCGTATAGATCTGCTGTATCAACATAGGGTTGACCCAACTGTACCTATAGAAGTTGTTGCAGGTGCTGTAAAGGAATTGATATGGGAAGGTAAAGTCAAACACTTCGGCATGTCAGAAGCTGGTGCGCAATCCATCAGAAAAGCACATGCTGTACAACCGGTAACTGCTTTGCAAAGCGAATATTCATTGTGGTGGAGGGAGCCGGAGCAGGAGATTCTTGCTACGCTCGAAGAACTGGGAATTGGGTTTGTTCCCTTCAGCCCATTGGGAAAAGGTTTCCTGACAGGTAAAATTGATGAAAAAACCACGTTTGATAAATCAGATTACCGCAATAGTGTTCCGCGGTTCTCCGAGGAAAACCGTCAGGCAAATCAGATTCTGGTTGGGCTGCTGCAGAACTTAGCGAAGGATAAAGATGCTACACCAGCGCAAATTGCACTAGCATGGCTGCTTGCGCAAAAGCCATGGATTGTTCCAATTCCAGGCACTACAAAGCTGCACCGCCTGCAAGAGAATATCGGAGCAGCTGATATAGTTTTGAGCGCCGACGATTTGTCAAAAATTGAGATTGCACTATCAAAAATTGACGTACAGGGACATCGTTATGGTGAAGCTGGTCAAAAAATGGTGAACCGTTAGTGGCGCATCAAACCATGTGGTTTATAAATATGAACATACCTGCATCTCTATCTACTAATTTACATCGTTATGAAATGTATCGTCATATTAGGTTTGCTCTTGAGTCTGAACAGCGTTATGTTCACTGCATGCTCAAAATCGAAAAATACATCAGCTGCAAACACAAACTCAAAAATGAAGAACACAGATACGCTCGCGAATAAAAAGGTGCTGATAGTGTATCTATCGAGAACAAACAACACAAAAGCTATCGCAGAGATCATTCAGAAATACACAGGTGGGAAGCTAGTAGCCCTGGAATTGGTTACCCCATATCCGGAAAACTATAAAAAAATAGTAGATCAGGTTTCCAATGAAAATGCTACAGGTTTTTTGCCCCCGCTGAAAACTAAGATTGATAATCCCGGGCAATATGATTTGATATTTCTTGGCTTTCCCACCTGGGGTATGCAGCTGCCACCACCCATGAAAAGCTTTTTAAAGCAAAATGATTTGAGCGGTAAAACTATTGTCCTTTTTAACAGCAATGCAGGTTATGGCATTGGCAGCACATTTGACACCGTTAAAGAACTGACGCCAAACAGCACAATACTTGAAGGCTATTCTACAAAAGGCGGAATAGAAAGAGATGGAGTATTGTTCGTAATTAAAGACAGCAAAGAAGAAGAGGTTACAAAACAAGTACAGGTCTGGCTACAAAAGCTGAAGATCATTCAATAAAATTTAAGTTTATGAAAAAATCAATAGCAAGCCTAGCGGGCACTTCATTTTTAGCAATATTTATGACAATATATACAGACGCACAGGATAAAAACCCAAAAAGTAAATCGGGTAGTAACGTTAATTCAGATGCAGCATCACATTTCACGGGCAACACCTCAGTAAAGATGTATACAGATGCAAAAAATGGCCTGGAATGTTCTGTCGGGAGCGTTTCTTTTGAACCCGGTGCAAGAACTAACTGGCATTCCCACGGCGGAGGGCAGATCCTGCTCATCACTGAAGGAACAGCTTTTTATCAGGAGAAAGGGAAACCAAAGCAAATACTACATAAAGGGGATTTGGTTACTTCTCTGCCCGGCGCTGAGCACTGGCATGGGGCCACACCTGATAGCCGGATGACACATACTGCTATTGGTCCGAATGCTGATAAGGGTACCGTTATCTGGCTGGGAAAAGTAGACGATGACATCTATCTTTCTGGACAAACCCAGATAGCTGGTAAACAGTTTCTTACCCGGCGGCAGCAAAGCATCACAGCAATTGCAGCCTTGACAGCTAAAGGCAATTTGCCTGCGCTTGAATCCGAATTAACCAAAGGGCTTGAAGCAGGGCTGACGGTAAATGAAATTAAAGAAATCCTTGTTCAGTTATATGCTTACTGTGGTTTTCCTAGAAGCCTGAATGCGATCAATACATTGAATACGTTGATGGAGGAGCGTAAGGCAAAAAACATCAATGATCCAGTAGGCGATGAGCCAGTTGTGCTCAGCAGCAATGTCAATAAATACGAGCTGGGTAAAAAGAACCTGGAGACTTTAACAGGGAAACCAGAAACGGGTCCAAAAACCGGATATGCAGCTTTTGTCCCCGTTATCGAGCTATTTTTGAAAGAACATTTGTTCGCAGATATTTTTAGCCGTGGCGTACTGAGTAATCAGGACCGTGAACTGGTAACTATTTCGGCGCTCAGCAGTCTGGGAGGAGTAGAGGCACAGTTGCAATCCCATATGGGACTCAGCATGAATACAGGGCTTACCAGAGATCAGGTGTCGCATATGCTGGATGTAGTTGCTGATGTTGCCAGTACTGCAGATGCCGATGCCGGCAGGAAAGTGCTTGAAAAACTTAAGGCAGGATAACCAATTACTATCAAAGATCCGGGAACAACAGTTTTCTGATCTTTTGATATTCACATATCATTCTTAAACTAGGTGAATGCGGTGTGATTTCCAATATTTAATTCCGGTCAATCCTATATAATCTACCGCCGTCCGTTATTGCATATAAGGCGTTGTCAATACCCTGCGTTATATCCCTGAAACGCTGTTGCTCAGCTGCCAGCAACCTTTCTTCGCCAGTTGCGCGGTTATTAGCGATCGTCAACCTTACAATGTGCATTCCGCTTAATGCGGCTATAAACAAGTTATTTTCCCATTCAGGTATGCGATTGCCCCTGTAAAAAGTCATTCCGCTTGGCGAGACCACCGGATCCCAGTAATAAGCTGGCTGCTCCATACCAGTTTGCTGCTGTATGGCGCCACCTATTGGCTGTCCACTATAATCTATTCCGTAAGTAATCACCGGCCATCCATAATTTGCTCCGGGTTTGATCAGGTTGATCTCGTCTCCTCCCCGTGGGCCGAGTTCACCTTCCCACAAATCACCTGTTACAGGATGTATTGCCAGGCCATGCTGATTCCTATGTCCAATAGAATACAGTTCAGCACGCGCACCAGCCTGCCCCGCAAATGGATTTCCTGCTGCAGGCTGTCCATCTGTGGTAATACGCACGATTTTGCCAATAGCAGAGTTCAAAGCCTGTGCCTGTACGCGGATGCCCGGATCGGATCTGTCTCCGCTGCTCACCAGCAGGTTTCCGGTACGGTCGAAAATAACCCTGCTGCCATACTGGTTGGTACCTGAGTAGGCAGGTGTAGCACGATAGATCACGGTTACATTTTCCATGCCTGCTTCATTTGCAGAAAGACGGCCCTTGGCAACTGCCAGGACACTTCCGTCAGTTCCCTTTTCAGAGTAAGACCAGTAAACCATTCTGTTGGACGTAAAGGAGGGATCTGCACAAAGGCCCAGCAGACCGCCCTGGCCCGCGCTGTTGACAGCCGGAATTCCGGTAAGTGCATTACCCGCCTGGCCACTTGCTGTAACAAGGCGCATTGTTCCTGCTTTTTCAGTAATCAGAAACCGGCCGTCCGGCAGCGCGGCGATGCCCCAGGGACTTGTCAGAGCGGTAGTAAGTACCCTCGAACTGTAGGCGGTGGCTGTGCGGACAGCGGCTATGCGCGTCTGTCCTGCAAATGCCGGCCGGTATGTTGAATTTGGTGGTAGTGTTTCAACTGAGGTCCCGGGAGCAGTCGTTTCCGGAGGTTGCGTAGTTCCAGTATCATCACTGCCCTTTGAACATGAAATGGCCATGACGATGGATCCGGCCATTAGTAAGAACATATAGTTTTTCATAAGAATAGGTTAGTTTAATATATCTACGAAAAATATAGGCGCAGCGGTGAGACACAATCTATTTATTTATCACTGTTGTATTCTGCATCAGTTAACTTTTTAGCTGGCATTAGTGGAGAATGTCCAAAGGTCCTTTATTATTACTGTTTTTTCATATCATATTTACATTTGAGAACCTGGTAATATAAATCTCTTACCTTTTATCCATGGGTATAGTATACAGATTACTGATAATCCTACCAATATCACTGATTGCAGACCTCCGCTTTTGAAAACAATTTTACAGGTGTTATTTTTAATTTATCGCACTAGCTTTTCGCCTATATTGCGCGTTAGCTGTTATCAATATTTAAAACAACTTGTCTTGTATGGTCAATCTTAATGTAAATCACAAAACCTATCAGATCGATGCGGATCCTGATATGCCGCTGCTCTGGGTGATCAGAGATATCATCGGGCTTACCGGCACTAAGTTTGGCTGCGGAGTTGCCCAATGTGGTGCCTGCGTGATTCACCTGAATGGCGAAGCTGTACGTTCATGCGTAACCAAACTCAGCCGAGGTGCTGGTCAGGAGATTACTACTATTGAAGGCTTATCAGCTAATAATAACCATCCTGCACAGGTAGCCTGGAATGAAGAAAATGTGCCGCAGTGCGGGTACTGTCATTCTGGTCAGATCATGTCTGCTGCAGTGTTATTGAGAGAAAAACCTGAACCTACAGATCAGGATATCGATGATGCCATGGCAGGTAACCTCTGCAGATGTGGTACTTATTTACGCATTCGTAAAGCGATTCATCTGGCTGCGGAACTGCAAAAGAAGGAAGGAGTTACCAAATGAACAAATTAATGAAACCCTGGAAAAACTTTAAGCCTTCAAAATCGGTGATCGTGATGGGCCTTCTGCTGTATGTAGCTGGCCTGATGGCTTTTGGCATGAACCGTACGACTACGCTCAAAGTAGAAAACCCTGAACCGATAGTATTCAGGAAAGACAGTGTTGCCTCTGTGAAAGCTTTCACCGCGGTATATAAAGTATTGATGAGCCCCCGCTGTATGAATTGTCACCCACAAGGTGATATTCCTTTGCAGGGCGATGACAGCCATTTGCACACCATGTTTCCAAAAAGGGGTTTGGAAGGTAAGGGAGTGCTTGCAATGAAATGTGCAAACTGCCACCAGCCGACTAACACGCCCGGTTTACACACTCCTCCGGGAAATCCCAACTGGCATCTACCGCCTGCAGATATGAAAATGGTTTTCCAGGGCAAAACGCCACGTCAGTTAGCAAAACAGTTGGTAGATCCTAAGCTAAATGGCCACAAGGATATGAAAAAGCTGATTGAACACGCTGATGACGGATTGGTAAAGGCAGGATGGAACCCCGGTGAAGGACGTACATTACCGCCGATGAGCCATGCAGCATTCAAAAAAGCCTGGCTTACCTGGCTAAGCACCGGTGCCTATGCACCCAAAAAATAACAGATCCAATCGATTCTTAAAGAATAATATATGTCAGTATCAGAAGAAGTTGAGAACCTTTCCAGAAGGAATTTCCTCAGGATTGCAGGTATAGCAGGTACAGCCCTTTGCCTGGGATTATACGTGACCGACGACGCAGAAGCAAGTGTGCTCACCGAAACAGAGGCCAGACTGGCAAATGCAGGTGTTGCATTAGCAGCCTGGATTATTATCAATACCGATGGTAAAGTAACACTCATTTGTCACCGGGCCGAAATGGGACAGGGCGTATACCATTCAATTGCCCAGATTATTGCCGAAGAGCTTGAGGTAGATCTGTATGGAGTGGATATTCAGCTTACACAAGGGGATGAAAAAAAATACGGTAGCCAGCTAACCGGCGGAAGTTCTACCATAAGAGGCAGCTATAAAAATCTGCTTAAGTTAAGCGCAACTGCGCGTGAGGTACTAATCATGGCAGCTGCGGCGCGATGGAAAGTTCCTGCTGCAGAATGTTTTGCAGAATCAGGCCATGTAATTCATAAACCCTCCAGTAAGAAATTCCATTACGGAGAATTGGTAGTGGAGGCCGCTAAAATAACAGCTCCGAAAGAGGTGAAACTTAAAGCACGCTCAGACTATAAAATCATAGGTAAGGGAAACCACCGTCGCGATTCGCCAATGAAAACAAGTGGCGAAGCTATCTTTGGAATCGATAAAAGAATCCCGGGGATGAAGTTTGCAGCGGTTGAACGTAATCCGCGCATGCGTGGCAAAGTTAAAAGTTTTGATGCTACGGCAACACTGAAAGTTCCCGGTGTAATCAAAGTGTTTAAAGTGGTGATGGGAGTTTGGGATACTGACCGCGAGGGAGTGGCTGTGGTAGCTAATTCTACCTGGGCGGCCATTCAGGGCAAGAAGGTATTGCGTGTAGAATGGGATGATACAGGCTTTGAACATATCAGTACCCCTGAAATCTACACCCGCCATCGTGAACTCCTGCAGAGCAGCGAAGGGTTATCTTTAAAGACACAGGGTGATCCTACAGGAATTATCGCTCAGGCAAAGGATAAGTTGGATGTAGTCTATGAAACGCCTTACCAGTCGCACAGCTGCATGGAGCCGGTAAATTGTATTGCTCATTTTCAGGGTGATAAAATAGAGATCTGGGG
>Ga0308163_10000284_pt1 | contig 119540 bp, 88 predicted proteins | sample PhyTR1_FD_201037 | JGI IMG/M metagenome (GOLD analysis project Ga0308163, IMG submission 201037) | Phyllosphere microbial communities from UC Gill Tract Community Farm, Albany, California, United States - DLSLT.R1 | ecosystem: Host-associated > Plants > Phyllosphere > Unclassified | place...
TGATAGCTGCTGTTAAGGTTGTTTTACCGTGGTCAACGTGACCGATAGTGCCGATGTTTAAGTGCGGCTTGCTGCGGTCAAACTTTTCTTTTGCCATGTTTTTATACTTATTAGTAGGTTAACTTTTTATTTTTAATTATTGTTTTGATACAATTTCAATACAAAAACCCTTGTTGATTCTGCACATACTAACAGATTTAACAAAGCCTCGTTATTTTTATTCCTGAGCCAACGATGGGACTTGAACCCATGACCTCTTCCTTACCAAGGAAGTGCTCTACCGCTGAGCTACGTCGGCTTTTATTCAATTCACAATCTTCAATACCGGTCTGGTAATAAACTGTGACCATTCTGCCGACTGCTCTTTGAATCAAGAGCGAAAGACGAGGTTCGAACTCGCGACCTATAGCTTGGAAGGCTATCGCTCTACCAACTGAGCTACTTTCGCTTTTACTAATTATAAAGTGGGGGGAGAAGGATTCGAACCTTCGAAGTCTTGCGACAACAGAGTTACAGTCTGTCCCATTTGGCCACTCTGGTATCCCCCCATTCCTCTCAAATCGTCTCACCATCACTGATGCAGATTTAAAAGAGCCTCCTATCGGGATCGAACCAATGACCTACTGATTACAAGTCAGTTGCTCTACCAGCTGAGCTAAGGAGGCTTTTATTTATTTTTTAAACATTCACAGAACAAACCAACTCTTTAAGGGTTAACCCCTGTTCCGAATTGGAATGCAAATCTACAAGAATATTTAATACTTGCAAAACTATTTTGAAAAAAAAACCAGCAGCTTTTATGCTGCTGGCCACTTTTATAAAAGCATCTAAAATATATCCTTAATAATCAGACACTTCATCTGCATTCAATAATGCTTTGTGCTCTGAAAGTTTTGCTCTTGTTTTATCTTTATGTTTGGTTATTTGTTTTTTCAACGATTCTATTGATAAATCTGTTGCCTCTTCAAATGTCTTACACTGCTCTTTAGCAAAAAGAACCCCGCCCGGAACACTTAATTTGATCTCACTTATTTTATTAGCCTCATCTTCTACATTCTCTAATTTCAGATAGACTTCACCATTAATAATCTGGTCGTGGAACTGTTCCAGCTTATCAACTTTCTTCTGAATAAACTCTAACAATTTGTGGTCTGCATTGAAATGGATCGATTGAACTGTAATTTTCATGTTTTCCTCCTTTTTTATGCCTTTGGATGGGCTTGTTTATATATTGTTTTTAATCTTTCAATAGAATTATGCGTATATACTTGCGTAGCGGCCAAGCTGGCATGGCCAAGTAATTCTTTTATCGCATTTAAATCTGCCCCTCTATTGAGCAAGCTGGTCGCATAAGAGTGCCGCAGTACGTGAGGGCTCTTCTTATCCTGTGTAGATACATAAGTCAAATAACGCTGTACTATCTTATAAATAAACAGTGGATATACCGCTGCTCCTTTATCTGTAACGAATAAGTCCTCCCTTTTGTTATTAAAATTTTGAATTGATTTCAGGGTCAGGTAATCTTTTAACTGATTTACAAGCTGTTTCGTCACCGGAATAATCCGCTCCTTATTCCGCTTTCCTAGCACCCTGATCGTTCCCTCGTAAAAATCCAGATCGCCCGTCTTCAACGCCAGCAACTCAGATAAGCGCATCCCAGTACCAAAAAGTACCTCGATTACCATTTTATCACGAACTGAAGGGAAGCTATCATCAAAGAACTCGCCAGAATCCAGCAGGTAATCCAACTTATCATCATCCACAAAGACAGGCAAACGCTCAGGTGTTTTGGGCGATTTAATCTGCGACATAGGATTTGAGCCAATCAATTGGCGACGGTGAAGGTATTTATAGAAGCTCCTCAAGCTCGATAGTTTCCTGCCAATAGAGCTGGCCCTAATACTTTCTTCCATTAGCCGTACCATATAATCCCGTACTTGAACAGGCTTCGCGGCTTCGGCATTTAACTCATACTCCTGCGCCATAAAGGCCGCAAAATGAAGCAGGTCATTCCTGTAGGCAAGAACCGTGTGCGGAGAATAGCGCTTCTCGTGTTGTATATAGTTTAAAAAAGACTCTACCGGCATACAATCAAACTTAGGTAACCTGTAGTTCAATGTACACAATTTTATGTAAAAAAAAAGCGCCGGAGAATTTTTTCTCCGGCGCTTAATATATTATAAGAAATATGGGAATGAATTAGATCTTTCCTTCCAGGTGCATATTTTCTTTGTAAATAGCGTGTTTAACTAACGTACGGCGAGCAACAGATTTCTTCTCGTATGCCTGACGACTACGAAGTTCTCGTAAAACACCAGTTTTTTCGAATTTCTTTTTGAAACGCTTTAAAGCTTTGTCAAGTGATTCGCCGTCTTTAATATTAATAATGATCATAACGTTAATATACCTCCTCTCGTTGTTTTTGGGATTGCAAAGATAATAGATTAAAACCTAATATTTTAGATTATTTTTAAAAAGAAGGTAATCCACTCAGAAAAAAAATCCGGGACATTTATAGGACCCGGATTTCCAATAAATATATTTGGTTAGAATATTCGTTTTTAACGTCCAGAAAGACTAACTATTAAGTATCTCCCTGGCAATCACAATCTTTTGTATTTCGGAAGTCCCTTCCCCTATCGTGCATAACTTACTGTCACGGTAATACTTTTCTACCGGAAAATCTTTGGTATAACCGTAACCGCCAAAAATCTGCACTGCTTCAGTCGCCACTCTTACAGAAACTTCCGAGGCAAAATATTTGGCCATGGCAGATTCCTTCGTCATTTTTAGTCCCCGGTTTTTTAAGTCCGCCGCCTGTCTGATCAACAGCTCGGCTGCCTCAATCTCTGTCGCCATGTCCGCAAGCTTGAAACTAATAGCCTGAAAGTTTGAGATCGGCTGACCAAACTGATGACGCTCCTGCGCATAATTGAGTGCTGCCTCATAAGCTCCCCTGGCAATTCCTAACGATAGTGCCGCGATAGAAATCCGCCCCCCGTCCAGCACCTTCATGGCCTGTTTAAAACCATCACCGATATTTCCCAGCAGATTGGCGACTGGCACCCGGCAGTTGTCAAATATCATTTCCGTTGTCTCAGATGCACGCATGCCCAGTTTGTTCTCTTTTTTACCGGCAGAAAAACCGGGTGTCCCCCGCTCTACTACAATAGCAGAAATCCCTTTGGAATCGCCTTTTTCGCCTGTACGTACCATCACTACAGCGATATCGCCAGACCTGCCATGGGTAATCCAGTTTTTGGCCCCATTCAAAACATAATGATCTCCATCCAGGGTAGCTGTTGTCATCATCCGCAGCGCATCAGAGCCTGTATTGGCTTCAGTAAGCCCCCATGCTCCAATCCATTCTGCAGTGGCTAACTTAGGCAGCCACTTTTGTTTTTGCTCCTCTGTTCCAAAAGTGAGGATATGGCCCGTACAAAGCGAGTTGTGCGCCGCAAGTGATAATCCTATTGAGCCGCATACTTTAGCTACTTCCACAATTACATCGACGTATTCCTGATAACCAAAGCCAGAGCCCCCGTAAATCTCTGGAACAAGTACACCCATCAATCCAAGCGAACCCAGCTGTTTGAAAACATCTGCAGGAAAGTGCTGTGCCTCGTCCCATTCCATTACATGCGGACGAATGTTCTTCTCTGCGAAATCTTTAACCATAGCCCTGATCATCTCCTGATTTTCTGAGGTATGGAAATTATATCCTGTATTTGGTGTTAATGTATCCTGCATTATTATATGTGTATGCAGCAAGTATCGCGAATAAAAACCTGGTCGGCCAATGGAAAATTTGCCCCGGAAAAGAACAAAATGGTATTTGGTCTATTTAATGGAGCATACCCAGATACGGCCTTGAAATCGAACTGAAATTATTTTAAATATTGTTGTTATTTTAGTAAGAAGCCAGCGCGTAGTGATTCGCAGAAAAATCTTCAAGCCTTTTTCTGCCTTCTAAAAAGTCTAATGCTATAATAAAAGAATAGCCAGCCACAACAGCATCCAGTTTTTGAATCAATTGCGAGGCGGCGACAACAGTGCCACCGGTAGCCAGCAGATCATCATGAATCAGCACATGCTGTCCCGCATGAAATGCATCCTCATGAATCTCCAATGTTGCACTTCCATATTCAAGGTCATAGGAATGCTGCACTGTTTTATAAGGTAACTTACCCGCCTTGCGCATCGGTACAAAAGGTACACCCAGCGCATTTGCCAGCATCATTCCAAACAGAAAACCTCTGCTTTCAATCCCGGCCACTACATCGATCTTTAAACCCGACAGTTGTTTTACCAGTTCAGCGGTGATTTCGCTGCATAAAACTGAATCTTTCAGTATCGGAGTAATATCTTTAAAGACGATCCCGGTTTTAGGAAAATCATTTACATCGCGTACGGTCTGTTTTATTTTTGTTTCAATCATGATCAAAAGATATGTATGGTGCTAAACGCTCTGCTTTTTCCACATTCAGGATAGCTACCTTTTTCAAGTCCGCAATATTACTATAATTTCCGTGTTGTTTTCTATATTGAAGGATCGCATTCACTTCTTTGAATGATAAATAAGGGTGCAGCTTCAAGTCGTCAAACAAAATACTGTTAATAAAAATCTTCTTAACAGACTGCAAATCAATGTTAACCTGTGGCGCTATACCCTGATACCGTATGCTATCCAGTCCATAAACTTCCATCAGCTGTTCCTTTTTATAAAAACCTCCCAAACGTTCCCTGTATTTTACAATCCTTCGTGCGAAGGCGGGCCCAATGCCCTTAACCTGCTGAAGCTCGTTAGTGTCTGCACTATTCAGCATCACCACAACCGGCAACCGGCTTGTACGGGGAGCTGCGACATACCTATGCGGAACAGCACCTTTGAAGCTATCGGTATCACTAATTTTAATATAAGGCTCCAGCTTCGCATACAATTCAGCACTAATCGGATACATCTTCTTCACATCTTCCTTTTTATGGAATAGTCCTCCCTTAGCCCTGTAACGGAGCATTACCGCAGCTTGTTTTGGCGAAAGTCCCAATGATTGCCACTCACCTGCTCCAATTTTGTTTGGATCAAACGCAAACAATCTGGCCTTCGCAGTACCTTTATATATCGGTCTCCTGCCCGCAGCCCAATCTTTTTTTTCTTCAACGAGTGACAGTTTTCGGATAGCAACAGCTTCCGCCACCAGATCGTCATGCTCAGGAACCAAAACTCCATAAATCGCTGGAAAAGCATAAACTAATCCAATAATGAAAATCATCACCAGTAATCCATTATATTCACGTCTGGAAAAACTAAAGTATAGAATAAGCCATTTTCTCATGGCCATCGAATGTAAGCCCAATTTTTATAAAATATAAACCTTATTTTTGAGATCGATTAAAATTCTCATTTATATTAAGGGATGAAATATCATCCTCTTCAAACCGCCGGAGGCAGCTTGATTGATTTACTAACCACATATAGAAAAACAATTATATCCTAATGAAGATCATAACAACCAAAGAGTTTGCAAAAGCCACAAAAATCGATAAACTGGGCGTTCCGGGATTAGCGGCTTTGCTAATGGAGGTAATGAAATTAAATGATATCAATAAAGTTTTCTCTCAGAACCAGCATTTTGATGGTTTAGAATTTGTAGATAAAATACTTGAAACAATAGGAGTCTCTATAGATTTTGATGAAGATGACTTAAAAAACATTCCCAAAACAGGAGGATTCATTGCAATTGCAAATCATCCTTACGGAGGAGTTGAGGGCTTAGCACTCGTGAAGCTGTTGTGTACAGTGCGACCTGAAGCTAAAGTAATGGTAAACTTTATCCTCCAGAAGATCCCTAACCTCAACGAGTTTTTTGTTGCGGTAAACCCGTTTGAAAATGTACAGCATTCTTCCAGCATCAGCGGACTAAAGGCTACATTCGATCTATTGAAAAGTGGAACACCGGTTGGTATTTTCCCTGCCGGTGAAGTATCTACCTTTAGCCTCGACAAGCAGGAAATCACCGATCGCCTCTGGCATCCTGTAGTTGGAAAACTGATTGCACGTGCTAAAGTACCTGTTGTACCCATCTATTTTCACGGCAGCAATGGTGTATTGTTCAACATTCTTAGCTTTATCCACCCTACCCTTCGTACGGCAAAACTTCCGTCGGAGTTTCTCAACAAGCAGGGACTGAAAATCAAAGTCCGTATCGGCAAACCTATTCACATCGAAGATATATCTTACCGGAGCAACACGAACAAGCTTCTTGATTTTCTCCGCGCACGAACCTATGCACTGGGTACTGGAATTGAGGAGGAGAAAAAGTTGTTTAACCCCATCAGTCTTTTCAAAATCAAGAAAAAACCCGAGGCTGTAATCGAAGAAACTTCCAGAGTGGATATCGCCGCAGAAATTGAACAGCTCGAGGCCTATCGCGTGTGGACAGAAAAACAATATGAGGTATATATCTCCCCTACCGCAAATATCCCAAATGTGTTACGCGAGATCGGCAGGTTACGCGAAATCACTTTCCGTGAAGTAGGTGAAGGTACCAACAAAAAGATCGATCTCGATAATTACGATATTTATTACCACCACCTCTTTATATGGGACAAAGAACTACAGAACATTGTAGGTGCATACCGTATCGGCAAGGGAGATGATATTTTAAACACCATGGGCAAAAGAGGGTTTTATCTTTCCGAGCTCTTCAAAATTAAAGAACCATTTTACCCCGTACTCAGACAGGGTATTGAATTGGGCCGTTCATGGATCCGTAAAGAATACCAGCAAAAAGCATTGCCATTGTTTTTGTTGTGGAAGGGCATTTTAAAATACCTGTTGGATAATCCCCATTACCGTTATATGTTTGGACCGGTAAGTATCAGTAATAACTTCTCCAAGTTTTCGAAATCACTGATTGTCGATTTTATCACTAAGAATCACTTTGATTATGAACTTGGACATTATGTGAAACCAAGAAATAAGTTTAAGGCAGATCTGTCGGCAATTGACAAAGACCTGCTGATTGAAAGCAGCGAATCATTGAAAGATCTCGACGGACTCATTTCAGATATCGAAAATACACATATCAAGATTCCCGTATTGTTACGGCAATATCTAAACTTAAATGCGAAGATCATCTGTTTCAATATTGACCCTAAGTTCTCTGATTGTCTGGACGGCTTTCTGGTAGTCGACATGCAAAACATTCCTGCAGAAATGCTCGAAAAAATTGGTAAGAACTTTTAAAAAAGCTGCAGTCCCGAAGTTCTTTTTCAGGCAAGCACCCAATACAAAAAATCCAGCATTGCCTCTCCGCTACGAGAGTTTAATGCTGGATTTTTTTATTCGCTTGGTTAGGTAACGATATTATTTAGTCTTCATCATTGATTTGAGTTCTGCGATGGATCTTTGTAATTCAGCAATATCTTCCTTCAGACTTTTAATCTCTTTTTGTTGCACTGCGATTGTTTCATCATGTTCCTGCCAGCCTTTTAACAGAGGCACCGTCATCGACTGATAGTTGAGTGAAAGCGTTTTGCGTGCATCAGTATCTACCTTAATTAACGAAGGAAAAAACTCCTGCACATTTTGTGCGATAAAGCCAATCTGATGTAATTCAATATCACTGCGGTCATAGGATACCGCATGGATTCTTCGCAGGCTTTCTGAAACCTCTGGTATATTCATAATGTTTTTCTTGATCCGGATATCCGAGTTGGCGGTAACATCTCCTGTTGCTTTGATATCACCATTTACAATTACCTGCCCGGTAACTGTAAGTTCTGAATTTACATCCAGAAAAGTAAATTTACCTTTTTCCGGAGTCAGGTTACCAATCAGCGTTCCGTCGATCACTCCTTTGGTAATCTCTACCGCATCTTTATTCTGGATCGATAAATTACCCAATCCCAAATTCGCCCTGGCTTCTTCAGCGGTTACTGCACCCGTTCCTCCTTTATCAACAGGCACAACGGTACTCACTGAACCACCACCAAATTGTGCATCTGCCCAATTCGTATTCGCAGTACCACCTTTCAATTGATAAAGCTTGCCGTCGGCGATAACATAGACCAGCATCCCCTCGCTTCTTCGCGCCGGCGTAATGTTATCACGTTCCAGTGCGGTGGCTACAGAGCGAAATCCGCCTTTACCATAAATCTCATTATGTGTAGGATATTTATCAGACAAATCATTTGGTTCTACCGCACCAATAACCTTCACCTGCGCCGAAGCAGAGAATGAGGCCAGTCCAACCAGTAAACAAAGTGTATAAATTAATTTCATCGCTATATTATTTTAAGATCTTAATTATTGAACAGAAAAGGTTAAACCCGCAGCAGTATTATCTTTTTGTACCCAGATGATATATGAAGTAGTTCCACCGCTGGCATTGGTAAACGATTGTGTCAGCTTATCAAATGCCCCAGTTGAGTCGTTTACCCCCACAGTGATTTTACTGCCACCAAATGAAGCAGGATATGCAATGACCAGTTTCTGCGGACCGGATGGCGTGGCAGATAAATTTGATGCAGCTGCACTCGTTGCAAAGGCACTGCCTGATAACGCAAGAATCTGCGCATTGCTGGGTGTAAAACTCACCCCATCAGCTCCTCCGCTTACAAAACCCCAGTATCTTTTGTACTGAAAACTAATACTGGCAGAGGCAGAAGCTGTTTTGTTGTCCGCTGTTTTTACAGACATCGTGAAAGTTTTGGTGCCCGTACCTGGCGTTGTGGTAGAAATCGTACCACTCACACTAGCGCCGGCTGCCGGACTGGAACTAAAAACATTCTGTCCATTTACTACAATTTCTGTAATCGGCTCCGTTTGTGCCGCCCTGCCGACAGACCAATTTAAGGTAACGGAAGTGCTTCCCCCAGATCCCATTTCCAGTGTACCCGACGGACTTGAAGTTAAACTTGCAGAAGGACCTAACGATGGATAAAATACCGTTTCAATCCATTTCGCCAAATCATTCGTTCCCGGGTTCACTCCTTTATAATAGTCGCCGGTAATTGGCCTGTCTCCATTGAAGGCACCTACAGATCCGCTGCCACCGCTTAAAGTAGATTTATCTACCCAGGCGACCAGACCTTCTGCTGTCGTCACCATCACCTGATCTGCAGTACCCGGCTGGATCTTCGCAGGTGTAACGGCTTTCTCAGCGATGGTTGGGTTTGGATATTCACCCGTTAAATCCCCGCCGGCAGCACCTACTGGTGTGCTAACTCCTCCACTGGGATCAAAAGCCACCCAATTGGCATTATTCTCCAGCGCTGCAGGCTCATCAGCACTAATCAGCTGGTAGGTTTTAGGTTTACCCGTTCCGTCATCCATAACGGTACATAACATCCCCGGCTGGCGGCGTAGGGAACTGATATTGTCCCGGGCAGCAATGTTGGCCACCTGATGATGCCCCCCTTTTGCATCATTGGTATAAATGATAACTTTTCCTTCCATAGGGATAAGTGGGTTACCCACAAATTGAGCATGAGTTATCTTTGGCGCCAACAGCATCAGGGCGACTGCCGCTATACTGATATACTCTTTGCAAGTTTGTTTGATCTGCATATATTTTTATTTCTTTTCTATTTGAATTAATCCTTCTTCTGTAATTGTAAAAATAACTTCATTGCCATAAGCAGTGCCCGAAGTGTTAGTTGCATATGCCTTCAGGTAATATTTCACTCCTGATGTTAGTCCCGGCAAGGCCGATGTTGCACTGCCCGATACTAAAGTCAACGCAGTTTTCTGATTTGCTATCGTTGGGTTCGGCGTAGTGCTCCAGCATATACCGGCAGCAGTTAAGGCCGAACCACCATTATTCATCAGTTCTGCCCCTGCCCTAACTCCGTCAGTAGTATTCCCTGCAACAGTAATTGTTTTTAAGATTGCCTTTTTCAACTGTCCGTATCCGTACCAGCTGCTCAGTTTAAATGGTCCCGTTTTAACAGGAAGGTGTCCCTTACTGTTCAACAGAGACATCGAGAAAGGCGCAGCTCGTTCCGCCGCAGTCATTTCTCCCAGAGCCAGCATATAGTCAGCAATCATGCGCATACTGATTGGTCCTGACAATGGTAGCGGAGCGAGTTGCCATTCGGCATATAATGTTAAATCCTCCCTAACCGGAGCGTCGAAATTATAGGAAGTTTCCTTTGCGGCATCGCTAAACCAGCCATACAAAACATAGCCCTCTCTTGTGCTCACAGCCGGCGCAATCAATTCTCCGTCCTCAACCTGTGAGGCTTCAATCGGTGTACCTTCTGCCGTGTTCCAGCTCACCGTATGGAAACGACTATTTACTGTCAGTACACCAGGCACAAAGATAAAATCATAGTTTGTCGCAGTAAGCTCCCCTACTTCCGGGGTTATTGGGTAAGTTCCGGCATCGCTGGCTTCGGTTGCCACGGTGCTCAGCAACGGATCGCCGGATAATCCACCTTCTTCTCTTGATACTGCTTCGGTTTCCTCATAAACAAAACCCTCGATATGATAAGTAAAGGCAGGATTAGGCGACATCGCCAAACGACTTACATTGTCACCGGTAACGGTCAGTGTCGCTTTGCTGATCGTGAAAGTCTGCTGAGCTTCGGCTTTGTTGATTGTCGCATTTCCAGCTTGCACAGCTTTGATCACCACATCCCCACTACTGATAATACGTGCCATATCTCCTGTAATCTCAATACCGCCTTCTACAATCTGGAAACTTACAGGCAAGCCAGATGAAGCTACTGCAGTCAGCTTGAAAGGTGCATCGCCATAAACTTTGGCAGGTATCGCGTCAAAAGAAATCGTTTGTACAACTTTCTCAATTGTGAGGTTAACCAGTGCCGTCAGCTGATCGCTGTTCAATGCATTGGCAGGCAAGATAAGCGTTCCCGTCAGGTCAAACATTCCAACCTGCGCAGCAGCATAAGCCGCAGCATCCCAGGTTACCGCTACATTTTCTTTCGATCCGTCATTATAAGTCACTTCCACCGTAGCAGGTAAACCTAAATTAGCCAATGGTGTACCAAAGCTTACGGTAATCGGAGACAGTGCCGCGACCGACTCAACATCTTTCAGTAAAGTCAGTTTCACTAATGCCGGCAGGTTTAAGGTATTGGTAATATCATCAGGCAATTCTACTGTTCCGCTGAGCTGCTGCTGTTCAAACACGTTATTTCTGTATCCTGATTCGTTCCACGAAACTGACAGATATTCGCTGGTCTGATCGTCATAGGTAACCTTAACCGTTGATGGCAGTTCCAGATCACTGAAAGCCTTACCGTAAACATCTGTTATCGCTGCAGCCTCTTCAATAGCAATTACATTTCTTCGATCCACAATAACCTGCAGTTTCACCGATAAATCATTCGGATTCGCTGCACCGACTGCCGGTGTGATTGTTCCCGCAAAATCATAGCTACCAGGCACTGTTCCGTTAAACGATTCTGTTTCCCAGCTTATGCCTGCAGTCCCTTCGGTTTTGTCAGTATAAATCACTTTAACTTCAGTTCCCAATTGAGTCATCAATGCAGCCAAGGTTGTACCGAATGGTACGTGTATTGGATTAGTCACCACAATGGACTCAATTTCCAGGAGTTTAGGCAACACTACAACCTTAACAGCTGCTGTCAGATTATTTTTGTTTTGTCCTTCTGCCTCCGGTATAATGATTCCCGGCAGCGTATACTCGCCCACCGTGTTGCCGTCATAATTTGCCGAAGCCCATTCCACAGACACCTGCTCTTGCGAACCGTTATTATAAGTCACCTTCACCGCAGCAGGCAGGTCCAGCTCATCGTAAGCTGTACCAAATGCTACGGTCAGATCTGTCAAAGGATCTACAGCAACAATAAACTTATCTTCTACAGTTACCTCTGCCAGGGCCTTCACTTCTTCCGGATTGACCGTATTTACCGGCATCACCACTGTGCTGTAAAAATTATATTTGCCAGGTTCCAGCGGGTCATATTCTTCAGTTGTCCATTCCACTACTGTCAAGGGAGCGGTAGAGCCATCATCAAATGTACCAGTAACCGTTCCCGGCAATGCGATCAAGTCTGCTGCTGTTCCATAGGGAACCGTCACCGCTACTTTCTCTACAGAAACCAGACTTCTTATTTTCTCTGCTACATTCACCTTCATTACAGGCTGTAATGCTTTCGGATTGTCAATGTCATCCGGGATAATCAATGTACCCTGCAGCGTATAAACACCCGGAGTATTACCATCATAAGAACCCGCAATCCAGGTTAGCCCCAGCTGCTCGGTAGAACCGTCATTATAGGTTACCATTACAGATTCTGGCAATGTTAATCCTTCAAAAGAAGTTCCATAAACTACGTTCAGATTTGGTATTTCCGCTAAACTTTCAATGGACTTCTTACCTACCACAACCAATAATTCAGGGTTGATATTTTCCGGGTTCTGTACGCCCTCAGGCAGCGTCAGCAAACCTTCAAAAACATACTCTCCAGTTTCATCAGCAATGTAATCTTCTACAGGTTTGAAAGAACCGCCCACTACCGCAATGTCTAGCGTTGTTCCATCATCCAGTGTCGCGGTGCTTATCGTAGGGAAAACCAGATCGGCAACTGCGGTACCAAAATTCACCTTCAACGTTTCCGTCTTGATAGCAACAATCAGTTTGGGTTTAGCCAGAACAGTTACTTCTATCTGTGGAATTACATTCGCCGGATTCAGGATATCATCCGGCAAATTAAAGCTGCCCTTGATCACATACTTTCCTTCGAGGTTTCCATTGTAAGTACTCAAATCCCAGGTAACGCCCAGATCCTGATTTCCACCATCCACAAACTGTGCGTTTAATAAATCAGGTAAAATCAGATCGGCCGCCGTAGTACCATAGTTTACCTCAATTCCCGTTACCTGGGTATAAGTACTAATGATATGGGTGCCAACGGTAACTTTTAATACTGCTTTTACACTATCCGGATTGATTACACCCGGAAGCAATTGTAGCCTGCCGTTAAGCAGGTATTCACCAGGTTCGTCACCCACGTAATTACCCTCTTCCCAAACTACATTCAGCATACCCGTTGTCCCATTGTCGTAGCTTACCGTTACCTGTTTCGGCATTAACGGCAGCGCATTCACAAAGGTGGTTCCGTAAGGTATATCTACAGCCTCACTTACTGCAGAAACCACAGTCAGTGGTTTTGGACCTACACGCACCGTTACACTTGCAAAGAGTTCATCAGGATTAGCAATATCATCACTGTTGGCAATCTCTCCTTGAAATACATAACTACCTTCAATCAAAGCATTGTAGGTTGCCGAAGTCCAAATCACCCCTTCAAGGCCAGTGCTATTGTCATTGTATTTAACACTCACAGTCTCCGGTAATTCAATTTCATCTTCCGCAGTGCCATAGGCCACATCAATAATTGGCGGATTGGTTACCGCAACTATCGCTTTCTTACCTACTTCTACCTTAATCTCTGCGGTGAGCAAATCTTTATTTATCACTCCATCAACCAGAACAATATCTCCGCTGAAGGTATAAACTGCTGCACTGTCTGGCTCATATCCCTCAGTGTCCCATATTACGTTTAAGCTTCCTGTCGTACCATCGTCATAGGTCACCTTTACTGGTAACTTTAACTCCGGAATAGCCGCTAAGGCCTGACCAAAGCTCACCTTCACCGTTTCCAATATTGCTACCGAAACAATGTTTTTAGGTTTTGCCAACACAGTTACCGCAATGGCAGCCTGTAGATTATTGGTATTGTCAATACTTTCATCATAAAGCAGCGTGCCCGCAAGCGTATAGGTTCCCGGCACCAGTCTGTTGTAATTTCCAGGTTTCCATTCTACGCCAACCGTATCTGTTGTATTATCATCAAATACCACATTCACCACCGTAGGCAACAAAACATCATTAAACTCCGTATCGTAAGGTGTTGTAACCCCTGTCAGCGCTTTTACGGAAACAATGTTTTTGCGGATAATGATCTTGTTGGTTGCTGTAACACTATTGGTATTGGATACTAGAGCCGGTAACTGAAGGATGCCTTTGACATCATATTCAGCACCTTTGTCGGCTACATAAGGTGTGGTATCCCAGGTCACGTTCAAAATACCCGTTGTCTGATCGTGATAGGTTACCCTCACTTTTGGCGGTAAAGGAAGGTCAGCCGCCGGTGTATGGAGCGGCACCGTCACTTCTGCCAGGTCCTCTACCGAGATAATATTCTGCTGTGCATAAATATCCAGGTTCGCTTCAAATCCAACCGGATTCACAAAACCTTCTTTCATTAAAATCTCTGCATACACCCTGTAGATGCCAACCTTTGTATCATATGTTCCCGATCTCCAGATCAGGTTCAGCATATCCGTAGTACCAGTATCATAAGTTACCTTTACCTGCGTTGGCAGGATTGGCAATACCTGGTTAAATGGTGTACCAGATAAAACATATACCGGAGGCAGCTGCTCAATAGAAACAATATAAGGATAAACCGGATCTACCACAGCAACCTTTGCTACCGCCAGCAGGTTGTTTTTATTTACCGCAGGTGATGGCACTGTAAGCACCCCACTCAAAGTATAAACCCCTTCCACCTCACCGTTATAATTACCAGCCTGCCATGTTACGGGATACTTTACATGTGTTTTATCACTAAGTACCACTTCCACCAAAGTAACCAGGTTCAAGTCTTCAAAAGTTGTTCCTGTATTTTTCTTTACCGGAACCGGATATGGTGTGAGTACCTCAATGATATAAGCCTCTTTTGCCATTACACGCAGTTTCACATTCAGTGAACCACAGGCATCCGCGCCATTCACAGCAAGGGTAAATTCGTATAATCCCGGAGCTGATGCTTCGCCGGTAATTTTACCGCTGGCGCTGATCGACAAACCATCTGGTAAAAGTCCTTTGCTCACCGTAAAGCTATAATCTCCCGACTGCTCCAGCACAATCTGCTGGTTGTAAGGTTCCCATTGATCTGCATCTGACAAAGTCTGTTCTGCACTTTCCAGGTAGATACCCTGATACTCATAAGCGCCAATATCCACAGTACTGTGTTTAATCCTCGCCTCAGCGATGATGTCCGTTGTGATGCCCGCAACCTTGCTGTTATCCCCCATATTGATAGACGGTGAACAAGGCACAAGGGAAAGATCATCTGCCGCAGCATTGGTAAACTGAGGATCTTTATTCAGGATCTGAGTACCAGTCACATAACCACCCTCAATCGTACTGTTCCCTGCAATAATACCAGCAGGCAGCTGGTCTGCAACCGCGTTTCCTCTTCTGTTGCCCCATAAAATGCTGTTGTAAACATTCACTGTACCGGTGTAACGGTATATGGCGCCACCGTATTTATTGGTAGCTGAGGCATTGGTATAACTGATACTGTTGTTGCTGAACGATGTGTTCACCAGGTTCGTAATTCCTGTATAATGATAAATCGCTCCGCCATAATAACCTGAACCCGGACTAGCGCTAATCTTGTTCCGGCTGAATACAGAATTATAAACATTCATTGTTCCCGAGTATTTATAGATGGCACCGCCATGCTGATTGGAGGTATTGCCAATAAAGAACGCCCGGTTAAGTGTCACATTTCCAACAATACTATACAAACCTCCCCCAAGGGTAGTCGCGGTATTGTCCTTGAAAGTTGCATTGCTAATAGATATATTGCTGCTCCTGTTGTGAAGTCCGGCACCTTGCTGGGCCTTATTGCCAATGAATTGCACATTGCTGAAAGTCGATTCACCGGTAGTACTCATCCCCCCGCCATAGAGTGTTGCTGTATTATTTTCGACAATCACATTGGTAAAGCTGGATGCCTTGTTACTAAAAATACCACCACCGTAATAGTAGGCAGCATTATTTTTTACCCAAAGGTTCTTAAATACAATGCTTCCACCATAATTCAGTATACCACCACCAAATGTGTTATAGCTCGATCCACTCGCAAGGGTACGCCCCCCGGAGATGGTGAAGCCGTCCAATTCGGTTGCCATCGTTAAGGCGGTAATGTTAGTCACTACGTGGTAGCTTTTGTTTCCACCCGTTAAGATCGTTTCATTGGAACCTCTGATTTCTGTCGTGTCCCTATCAGACAGTTCTTTTTCTGTCGCAGCAAAACCTCCGAATATTTTAACTCCCTCTTTCAGTCTGTAGGTAGAGGAAACTGTGGTTCCCGGACTGTAGGTTCCTTTCGCCACCCAGATGGTATCTCCCACCATGGCCGAAGTAATTCCTTGCTGCAGATCAAGGAATCCATTTTCCCAGTCGGAGCTATTGTTCATACCTGCCGTTGCTGCCTGGTTTACATAGATCCTTACTTTTCCCGTTCCCACAATTACGTTCATCGTGTATAAGCGGTTTCCGCATAAATTACCATCGCTCGCAGTTACATTGAAAGTATAGGTGCCCGCATTGATAGGTTTTCCTTTAATTTGTCCGCTCGCGGTAAGCAGCAATCCATCAGGTAACTTTCCATAACTTACGGCGTAAGTATAACTTCCTGCACCACCACCCGCTGTAAGCTGCTGCTCATATTTTGTTCCGCGCGACCCCTCATTTAATGTGGCAGGTGTAACAATGATCCTATCCTGCTGGTTTTCAAAAGCACCCAGGTCTACCGTTTCTGCTTTGATCCTAGGGTTGCCAGCATAGTCTTTGCTGATCCCGGCAGACAAAGCATTATCCCCCATATTAATTGCCGGTGAGCAGGCTGATAGCGAAAGATCCTCAGCAGTTGACAGGTTAAATAGAGGATCCTTGTCTACTATAGTTGTACCTGCCGCATAACCACCCTGCACCAACGTATTGAAAACTTTAACATTTAAGCCCATCTCATCCGCAATGCTGTTACCACGGGTATTGTTCCATAAAATACTGTTCTGCAGGTTTAGTGTTCCTGCATTCTTGAAGATCGCCCCACCATATTTATTTACCGTAGCATTAACATAAGAGATACTGTTTTTATACATGGAAATATTGGTTAGCATAGCAGTACCTGTATACTGATAATATGCTCCCCCATAATAGGCTGCCGTTCCGGTTACTTTATTATTGATGAATATGGCGTTAGACAGCGTTAAGGTAGAAGAGTACTGGTATAAACCAGCGCCCTGTCTGGCCGCCGTATTGTCAATAAATTTCGCTCCGTTCACTGTTACCTTTCCACTATAACTTGCAAATCCGCCTCCCGCTCCCGTGGAACTATTGTTCCTAAAAGTTACGGTGTTCATCGTGAGAGCCGAGGTGATCTGGAACAATCCACCACCCAATGCAGCCTTATTATTTATAAATTCGATGTTGTTTAACGTAGCAGCACCATTATTATATAAACCACCACCGTACTGATAACTACCGGCGCTTACGGTGTTATTTTCAAAAATGATGTTGCTCAGTATCGATGGCCCCAGGTTAATCATACCTCCACCATAAGTGGTTGCGCTGTTGCCCTTAACCCATAGGTTTCTGAATATCGCCGCACCTTTATTGTTATAGATACCTCCCCCGTAATAACTTTCGCTGGCATTTCCAGAGGTGGTGCCCGCCTTTCCACCGGTTATGGTAAAACCATCAACTATAGTTGCATTGGTCAGCGCCACGGCATTATAAATTACGTGCCTGCTGGCCACACCGCGACTACCATCCAGAATAGTCTGATTCGTAGTACGGATGCTAAGCGTATCTCTTTCTGCCAGGGTACTCTCCGTTCCTGCGAAACCACCATATAACTTAACGCCTTCAATCAGTTTATAGGTAGAAGTAATCAGGTCACCCGGACTATAAGTTCCTTTGGCTACCCAAATCTCATCACCCGCAATAGCTACCTTCAAGGCATTTTGCAGATCGAGGTAAGCATTGGTCCAGGTACTGCCGTTGTTGGCTCCCGATGTTGCGGCCTCGCTCACAAACATCCTTACTACTCCCGTCCCCGGAACAATATCCATGTTGTAAAGTGTATTACCACATAGTGTGCCGTCGCTTGCCTTTACTGTAAAGGTGAACTTACCAGTTACAAAAGGATTACCTGTAATCAATCCGCTAGCCGACATTGCCAGTCCATCAGGCAATTTCCCGGAAATCACTTCGTAGGTATACGTTCCGCCACCACCATTTGCCTGCAGCTGCTGGCTGAACGATGCACCACGTGTTCCTGGCTGTATGGCTGCCGGCGTAATTACCAACACCTCATCCTGATATTCTATAGCACCCATATCAACCGATACTGACTTTTTACGCGTCTTACCGGCAAAGTCAAACAAGTTGGCAGTAGCCAGTGCATCATCACCTGTATTGATGGCAGGTGAACAGCCCGTCAGTGACAGATCATCTGCGGCTGCATTTACAAACAGAGGATTCTTATCAATAATGTTCACACCGGTTGTAAAACCATCCTGTACAATTGAATTGTTGACTTTAACGGTAGCACTCAGCTGATCTGCTATTCCCAATCCGCGACTGTTCCCCCAGAATATACTGTTGTTTAGCGTGGCCGTTCCCGCATTGCGATAAACAGCCCCACCGAAGCTTACTGTACCCGTTTTATTATAATTGATGCTGTTATTGCTATAACTGTTATTCGTTAAGGTAGAGGTTCCCGTGTAGAGGTAAACTGCCCCACCGTAATAAGCAGCCGTTGAGCTGACCTTGTTGCGGCTAAAGATGCTATTGCTGATCTTTAATGTGGCGCTGGACCATACCGCCCCACCATGTTGTACCGAAGTGTTGTTAATAAACGATGTACGGTTGATCGAAACAGCGCCACCAACATAAATTGCACCACCGGCCAAGGCTGCACTGTTGCCCGCGAAAACAGCACTGTCTATGGTGATACCTCCCGAAACATAAAGTGCACCGGCACTTCCTGTAGATTTGTTATTCTCGAACACAACATTCTTCAATGTTGGAATCCCGCTGGTGATATACATTGCACCACCGGTTGTTGCCTGACTACCTATGAAAGACACATTGTCCAAACTGAAACTACCATAACCATATATCGCACCACCCTGTCCGTTGGTTATTGTGTTATTCTCAAAATGTACATCCTTAAGCTCTGCACCACCTGTGGTGAATATTGCAGCGCCATAACCCGGATAACTTGCCGATTCAATGATCCTGTTATTTTCAAAAAATCCGTTTTTAAGTTTAAACCCTGCAGCATTGTAAACCGCAGCTCCACGAGGGTAAGCACCTGTAGATCTGTTGTTGCTAAATCTGATGTCATTATAACTGGCATTTCCATTATGGAATAAACCCGCGCCATACATGCCAAGGTTATTTTTAATCCACAGGTGACGGTACACTGCTGCGCCGCCCACATTGTAGATCCCACCACCATAGCTATTGATATTATTTGGCATGCTTCCAGTAGAACCTCCACCGCTGATGCTGAATCCATCCAGCACTGTTGCATTGGTAAGTGCAGTAGCTACGGCACTGTTGTTATTATAAACAACGTGGTAACTTGGAACTCCCTGGCTACCATCCAATATTGTTTCATTGCTTGTGCGGAGCATCGTACTGTCGCGCTCAGTTAAGGCGCTTTCCGTTCCTGCAAATCCACCATACATTTTCACACCTTCCTTCAATACAAAATAAGAAGTTGCCAATGGGCCCGCACTGTAGGTTCCCCTGGCCACCCAGATTTCGTCTTTTGCAGTTGCCAGGGCCAGAGCCGGCTGAAGATCTGTAAATGCATTTGCCCAGTTGCTGCCGTTGTTATCGCCCCTGGCATCCTGTGCTACGTACAATCTTCCGATACCATTTAATACCGAAACCGTGTACTGACGGTTACCTGCTAAAGTACCATCAGAAACACTCACCACAAATGTGAAAGTCCCCGTTACTGTCGGCGTACCTCTTAACTTGCCATCAGCAGTCAATACCAGACCAGTTGGCAAAGTCCCGGCTTCCAGTGTCCAGTTAACCAACGATGCAGTACCCGAGAAGGTAAGTGCCAGGTCCTGATACTGACCGCGGGTAATTGCAGGGATACTCTGTGGGCCGATAATAATTCCTTCTCCGCCATTGCTCTCATATGCACCAAGGTCTACGGTAGAATTGATTACCCTCGGCTTCCCGTCAAGGTCTTTATCAAATGCCTGCCAGCTGTTCGATCCCCCGTCTATACCAAGTGAGCCTGCTTTAAGATGCAGGTCCCCATTTGATGCATTTACAAATAAAGGATTACCGATTTTAATTTCCGTCCCGGTACTGTAGTTATTTTGTACGATAGAGTAATCAATCACCACTCCCGCATTCAGCTGATCCGCCACATTTCCTCCACGGCTATTGCCCCAAAGAATACTGTTGTGAACGGTTACTACCCCACCCGCACGGTATAATGCACCGCCATAACTCAGTGTAGGACTAACTTTGCTATAGGCAATGCTATTGTTACTGAAAGTTACATTGTTGATCAGCGTGTTGCCTCCAGCTACATAAATTGCACCTCCATAATAGGCAGCAGTAGAGGTTACCTTGTTGTTGCTGAATATCGAGTTGTCAATTCTAAGTGTGCTGTTTGACCAGATTGCCGCTCCATGCTGTACCGAGGTATTATTGATAAAAGAGGTCCGGTTCATCACCATCGTACCACTTACAGTAAGTGCCCCTCCTGTGGTAGTGGCAGAGTTACCTGTGAATACTACATCGGTAAGGGTAGAACTTCCGTTGGTAATCATTATGGCTCCTGCAGTGGGCGCCTGGTTAGCGGTGAACGTTGATTTTTCGATGCTGAGTGTTGTACCCCCATTGCTGTAAATCGCTCCCCCCTGACCCGTAACGATGGAGTTGCCGTTGAAGTCCACTCCAGTTAAGGTTAGCGCACCCGTACTAAATATTCCGGCGCCATATCCTGTAGTTTCTACAATTTTATTGTTTTCGAACGTACCTCCGTTTAAGGTGAAACCCTTTAGGTTATAAACACCTGCACCGCGGGCATTGGTTCCCTTAGACTGGTTGTTGCTAAATAAGATGTTAGTATATACCGATGTTCCATTATGATAAATTCCGGCACCATATACGGCAGTATTGTTTTTAATCCACAAGTTGCTGAACGATGCCGCTCCCGCATTGTTGAAAATACCCCCGCCATGATTGCCGGCCGCAGCAGCACCCTGAATACTAAAACCATCCAGCAATGTAGCAGCAGTGAGTGTAGCATTGTTATAGATTACGTGATAGCTGGCCACACCCTGGCTTCCGTCAAGAATGGTTTCATTGGTACTGCGTACAGCCTCAATGTCTCTTGCACTTAATAAGGTTTCTGTCCCCGCAAAACCACCATATATTTTTACACCTTCCTTCAGGGTGAAGTAAGAAGTTGCCGTGAGTCCCGGACTGTAGGTTCCTTTTGCCACCCATATCTCGTCACCTGCAGTTGCCAATAATAAAGCTGGCTGTATTGTAGTGAAAGCATTAGCCCAGCTATTTCCGTTGTTCCTGCCTAAGGCAGATGCGGAAACATATAATCTGGATGGTCCGGCAAGTACTGAAATTGTATATTGTTTGTTTCCATTGGTAACTCCATCTGTTACGCCAACCACAAAAGTGTAATTACCTACTGCGGTGGCCGCCCCGGTTAGATGCCCGTCTGCTGACAGCAGGATTCCCCCTGGTAATGCACCGTCTTTCAAATCCCAGGTTACCGGCGCTACATTTCCTGTTACTGCTAATTGAAGATCAAAACTTTCTCCTCTGCGGATAGCTGCAATAGTCGATGGACTTATCTTCAAACTTCCGCTGCCATCGTTTTCATAAGCTCCAAGATCTATGTCAGCATCGATTACCCTTGCGTTGCCGGCCAGATCTTTATCATATACCTGCCAGCTGTTTAACCCGCTGTTGATTGCCAGGGACCCTGCCTTCAAACGAAGGTTATCATTAGCCGCATCCACAAACGATGGATTACCAATCTTCACTTCCGTTCCAGTGGCATAGTTATTCTGCACGATGCTGTGGTCTACAGTAATTCCAGCATTCAGCTGATCAGCGATGCCATTACCTCTAATGTTACCCCACAGTATAGTATTATATATGGATACCGTTCCTGAGTTACGGAAAATTGCCCCACCATAACTTAGCGTTGCACTGGCGTTCACGTAGGAAATACTGTTATTGCTGAATGTTGTATTGACAAATGTCGAAGTTCCACTGCTGATGTATATGGCACCACCATAATAGGTACTCTTAGAGCTAACACTATTCTGGCTGAATATACTGTTGTCGATCTTCAAAGTCGAGTTAGTCCAGATTGCCCCACCATGCTGAACCGCCGTATTATGAAGGAACGAAGTCCGGTTCAGGTTCAGTGGTTTGCTGGAATAAATGGCACCACCATTTAACACTGCAGTATTGTTTTCAAAAACCGCATCCGTTACCGTTTGTGTGCCATTCAACAAATACATCGCTCCTCCTGAGGTTGCGCTGTTGCTGCTAAACTTCACATTCTCCATCGAGATAGCTTCGGTTGTGTTGGCATATACTGCCCCACCGTTACCATATACCAGGGAGTTGTTTTTGAAATCGACATTCTTCAGTTGCATACCGCCACCACTGATGATCGCCGCCCCATAGGTGGTCACATTGGTGGCCTCCGTGATCTTGTTATTTTCAAAAATACCACCGTTGAGGTTGAATCCTTTTACGGTATATACTCCGGCACCCCGGGCAGTACTACCCTTGGCGATGTTATTGCTAAAGTTGATATTGGTATAAACCGCAGTTCCGTTATGGTATAAACCTCCGCCATAAAGAGCACTATTGTTTTTCACCCAAAGATTACTGAACAGCGCCGAACCTGCAGTGTTGTAAATACCACCACCATAAGAAGAGCCTGCTACTCCACCCTGGATACTGAAACCGTCGAGCACTGTAGCATCAGTTAATGCTGCCGTGTTATAAACCACGTGTGCACTTACCGTTCCTTTACTACCATCCAGGATCGTTTCATTTATTCCACGGATATCGTCTGCTTTTCTCTGTGTTAATGTGTTTTCTGTTGCTGCAAATCCTCCGTAAATCTTAACACCTTCTTTCAGTGTAAAATATGAACTACTGAGGTTTCCCGGACTATATGTTCCTTTGGCAACCCATATTTCATCTCCTGCAGAAGCTAATGTCAAGGCAGGCTGAAGTTCATTAAAGGCGTTCTGCCAGTCGCTACCTGTACTTTCACCAGTAGCTGACTGATGTACATAAAGGCGGGTGGCACCCGGGGTAACGTTAATTGTAAATTGCTTGCTTCCGATCAGTTCTCCGTCTGTAACCGCCACCACAAAAATATAAGTCCCGGTAACAGTAGGAACACCCGAAATTTGTCCCCCCGCATTCATCATTAGTCCTGTCGGAAGTTTTCCCGACTGAACTGACCAGCTATAGGTACCTGTACTGCCTGTAGCCGTTAATGTTGTGCTGGTGCTTTCACCACGAACCAGCGGACCAATGGTTACGGCAGAAATCGTCAATCCTGCGGTACCCTGATTTTCATAGGCACCAAGATCTACCGTTTCATTCATCTTACGAGGGTTCCCGGCAAGGTCTGTCAGCATTGTAGACTTACTATTGTCACCAGCATCAATTGCCGGCGAGCCCCCTCTTAACTGAAGGTTATCAGCAGCAGCATTTACAAAAAGTGGATCACCAATAAATACATTAGTGCCCGCAGCATAGCCGCCCTGAACAATACTCTGACGTAACGTAATATTTGGCCCCAGCTGATCGGCATTTCCATTGCCTCGTTTATTCCCCCAGAAAATTGAATTGTCTACCGTCACTACACCGCCACTGCGATACAAGCCACCACCGGTAACTGTTGTTGGGGCGGCAGTAGTATTATTGCTAAATGTGATATTGGTTAATGTTGCACCTACCGTGGTTGCCATTCCACCCCCATAGTAGGATGTTCCTGTTACAGCATTCCGGCTGAAGAGGATATTGTCCAGACTTGCACCTCCACCAAACAGATAAAATCCCGCTCCGCTATAAACCGATTGATTGCCGATAAAAGAACTCCGGCTCAGCACCAGCGCAGCACCATTTGAAGCCATCCCGGCACCGTAGTTTGCAGCAGTATTATCTTTGAAAACAAGATCAGTCATGGTTACCGAAGAACCATTATTGAACATCCCTCCCCCGGAAATAGTCACCGCATTCTGCTGGAACAATATGTGATCGAAAGTAGTCCCGTCAGCCACATTATATATACCAGCACCACGTTGTCCTCTGTTATTGATCAACTGCAAATTGCTGAAGATAGCCTTGACATTTGCAACGTTGTAAATACCTCCCCCACGTGTGCTTTCGCCATCACTTCCCGTCAGGGTCTGCCCCCCGGTGATGGTGACGCCATCAATAACCGTAGCGTTTGTCAGAGCTACATTATTATAGATGACGTGTCTGCTTGCCGTTCCCTGACTTCCGTCAAGTACTGATTGGTTAGTGGTTGCAATCAGTTTCATATCGCGTTCTGCAAGACTTGTTTCGGTACCCGCAAAACCACCATATGTTTTTACACCTTCTTTAAGTGTATACCAATCTGTGCCCAGTAATCCCGGACTATAGCTTCCCCTGGCCACCCAGATCTGATCACCTGAAAGCGATTGTGCTATCGCTGCTTTCAAATCTGTGAATCCGTTAGGCCAGCTGCTTCCATCCTTTAGACCTGAAGTTGCTGCAGCATTTACATAAAGCATCGTGCTTGCCGCATTTACAACTAAAGTGTATTGCCTGTTTCCGATAAGTTCTCCATTTGTTGCAGTTACCACAAAAGTGTAAGAACCACTGGTGATTGTCCTGCCAGACAGGTTACCATTCTCATCAAGTGTGATCCCTGACGGCAATGTGCCCGAGCTAACGCTCCAGGTCAGACCGGCAGTTCCTGCAACCGAAAAAGAAACAGCAATTTGCTCACCGCGACTGATAGCGTCCAATGCCAGTGGAGTGATGGTAAGACTCGCCGTGCCCTGGTTTTCGTAGGCACCCATATCAACAACATTGTATTTCCTCACATTTCCTAGAATATCAATTGTTGTAGTTGTTTTTGTATCATCGCCGGCATCGATTGCAGGAGAACCGCCCCGTATCCGGAGATTATCTAAATCTGCATTTACGAATAAGGGATCACCTATACCAATATTAGTGCCTGCCGCAAAACCATCCTGAACAATGGATTTATTGATGGTCACTATTCCCGCAACCTGATCGGAAACATTGCCTGCACGGGTGTTACCCCAGAAGATACTATTGTTTACCGTAGTTGTTCCCGCTCCCCTATACAATGCACCGCCACTTGCTACGGTTTTAGCCACGCTATTATTGCTGAATGTGGCGTTGGTAATGGTTCCGGTAGCATTCATATACACAGCACCGCCAAAATATGCACCAGTACCAAGCATTTTATTGCGGCTAAATACCACGTTGTCCAATCTTGCGTTGGCGCCGCCCGAGAAAAGTGCACCGGCATGCAGCGCAGACTCATTTGCAATAAAAAATGATCTGTCCAGGATAAGCGTTCCTACACTATATATCGCACCCGCACTGCCCCTGGCAATATTTTCCTTAAAGGTCAAATCTGCGAAATCACCCGATCCCGCAGCCAGGTAAATGGCACCACCTGATAAGGCGGTATTGCCTGTGAAAGTACTTTTTGTAATCTTCAGCACAGAACCATTGGCACTGTAAATTGCCCCACCCTGTACGTAACCAGTACCCTCTACAATATTATTAGTGAAAACAGAGCCATCAATCGTTGCCGTACCATAGTTCATCAATCCCCCGCCATAAGTTCCGGAGCCGGCATTAACCCTATTGCCATCAAACGTTACTTTTGTCAGGGTAAGAATGGCACCGGTATTATTGAATACTCCGGCTCCTCTTCCGTTGGCACCACTTGTTGTATTTGCAAAAAAACGGCTATTGGTGATGACCACGTTTCCACCATTAAAGAATGCTCCACCGCCATACAGCGCATTATTTCCTGTCACCCGCAGGTTGTTAAACACAGGGCTTCCCAAATTTGAATAAATACCACCTCCATAACCATTTGCCGAAGCAGCTGGTGAGAGCGCCCCACCACCACTGATGGTGAACCCATCCACAATGGTTCCATTTGTCACTGCCAGGATATTATAGATAACATGGAAGTTTCTGGCACCCTTGCTTCCGTCCAGGATAGTACTGTTGGTCGTATGAATAAGTCCTTCATCCCTTGTTGCCAGCGTAGATTCTGTACCGGCAAAACCACCATAGATAGCAACTCCACTTTTTAAAGTAAAGGCAGATGTAGTTAATAAGCCGGGGCTATAAGTTCCCTTTGCCACCCAGATTTCATCTCCAGATACGGCTGCTTCAAGAGCAGACTGCAGATCCGTATACGCGTTTTGCCAACTGGAACCATTGTTAAGTCCAGTTGCGGCAATGTTTGTAAATAAGTGTGTACTTGCGGTATTTGTTGAAATCTTAAATTGTTTAGTCCCTATCAGTGTTCCATCCGTCACCGACACTACAAAAGTGTATTCTCCGGTGGTTATTGAGCGGCCGCTTAACAAACCTGTATTACTCAGGTTTATGCCCGGCGGCAATGTACCTGAACTAACCGACCAGCTAAGCGGACCACTGGCGCCGCCTGCAGCAAACTGTTGCGATAACATCGCTCCGCGATCCAGAACTGGCAATGTACCCGGAGTGATCATCAGGCTTTCCCCTCCCTGGTTTTCATAAGCCCCCATGTCCACCACATCATTCACGATACGTGGATTTTTATCCAGATCAAGACTAGATGTCACGACAGCATTCTCACCGGCATCCATAGCGGATGATCCACCCTTGATCCTCAGGTTATCTTCAGCAGCATTCGTAAATAAGGGATTACCGATGCTTATGTTTGTCCACCCGGTATTGTCAAAGGTATCTCCATTTTCAATAACGCTGTTATAAATGGTTGCGACGCCACCAATCTGGTCAGAGACAGCGTTGCCTCTCCGGTTTCCCCAAAAAATACTATTATAGATTGTTGCTGTACCACCGGCTCTAAAGAAGCCCGCACCAGATAAAGTGGTTGCATGTACGAGAGCAGTACTATTGGCACTGAAAGTAACATTACTCAAGCCTGCTGTTCCACTGGCCAGGTACATTCCGGCACCGTAACCTAATGAGCTGGCAAGGGTTGTTGCATTGCGGCTGAAGGCAACATTTTCCAGTCGGATAGTCCCGGTGATACTATATAAACCTCCACCATAACTTCTTGAGGTATTGGAGATAAATGATGTTCTTCTCAATTCCATGGTACCGGAGCCAGAATGATAAGCCCCTGCTCCCGTTCCGGTGGCCGTGTTATTTTTAATTACAAGATCTTCACCAATCAGGCTGGCCGAATTCCAGATAGCCCCACCGTTTGAGGTTACAACATTCCCGTCGAACGTGCTATTGTTGATTGTAAAGGTTGCCCTGTTTGTATAGATCCCTGCGCCGGTTGCCGCTTTATTAGCTGTGAATACAGCGTTATTAATGCTGATATCTGTCGCTGCAGCGTTTAAGATTCCGCCCCCGCTTGTGGCCTCATTTGCTACAAAGGCCATTTTGTTCATGGTTATTGCGCCATTGTTGTAGATACCACCACCCTGCGCGGCTCCACCCGCAACGATGTTATTTTCTAATCTAATATTTTCAAACGTAGCAGCACTGGTATTATAAATTCCCGCCCCCAGGTAATAGGCTTTATTGTTTTTTATCCATAAATTTCTGAATACCGGTGCTCCGCCGGTAATGCACATCCCAGCCCCGGAATAGATTGCTGAAGTACTGGTGCTACCAGTTGCCGTTCTTCCGTTCACGATGCTAAATCCATCAATAACACTGGCACTAGTCAATGACACATTATTGGCAACTACGTGATAGTTCGTAGAATTACCATCCAAAAGCGTCTCATTCACAGAGAACATTCCGTTACTGTCAGCTACACGCTGAGAAAGTTCAGTTTCAGTCCCTGCAAATCCTCCGTACCATTTCACACCCTCTGTAAGAATGAAGTAAGAACTAACTGCCGTGCCGGAACGGTAGTTTCCTTTAGCTACCCATATTTCATCTCCACTTACCGCTACACTTAGTGCATCAGTAAATTCAGCAAAAGCATTTGCCCAGGTGCCTCCATTTTTTTGTCCTGTTGTCAGACCTTTTACCACGTGAATACGTAGCGGTGCCTGAACAGGTGTAACTGTATATTCCGTAGTACCAATCAGTGTTCCGTCAGTAACGGATACGGCAAAAGTATATCCACCTGCAACCGTAGTGGTAGGCATGCCCTGAATTTTTCCGTCAGTACTGAGTGCCAAACCTGGAGGGAGTTCCCCACTAACAATGCTCCAGGTATATGGCGCAGTACCTTTGGTAGCAGTTAGCTGAATATTGACTGCGGTTCCACGGGTGATCACGCCCAGCGTAGCCGGTGCAATCTTTATAGACCCTTCTCCCTGATCCTCATATGCCCCCTGATCTACCTTGGAATTATAAATCCTTTGATTACCGGCAACATCAAAAGAGGTGGCCGTATATCCATTATTTCCTTTGTCAATTGCCAGGGAACCACCTCTCAGCGCCAGATCATCAGCCGCGGCATCTTTAAATAATGGGTCTGCTGTTAGAATCTCTGTTCCCGTAGCATAATCGCCCTGAACTGTACTATAGCTAACCGTGTTAGCGGTCGAATTGATCTGATCGAGTACCCCTCCGCTGCGGCTGTTGTTCCAGAAAATACTGTTATTCACGTTCATAACCGAATTACTGAATAAGCCCCCACCTGCATTGACAGCAGTTCTGGCAACAGTATTATTGCTGAAAGTTGCATTTGACAGCGTAGTGGCACCAGTGCTCCACATCCCGCCTCCCATACTATTGACAGTAGTTCCATTATTGCGGCTAAAAACCAGGTTACTGAATGTTGATACACCACTGGTATACATTCCCCCGCCATTACCATTTGCGTTATTTGCAATAAAGATCACACGGTCCATCGTAATAGCTACGGTATTGGACAGTCCTCCACCTGTGGTTGTCGCAGAGTTATTTCTGAATTCAGATTTTGTGATTACGGATCCAAGGCCGGAATTTGACATTCCTCCTCCTAAACCAGCATTGGCGGTATTATTCTGAAATATCGCGTTGCTCAGTATAAACCTTTGGCCGCTGGTCCACAAACCACCACCGACACTGGCAACGTTGCCGTCGAATAATGCGTTGTCAAGAGATACATCGGCACCTGTGATATTATACATACCACCACCGGTTGTTGCCTGATTTCCTTTGAACGTAAGATTTCTAAATGTGGCATTCGCAGCAAGGTTGTACAACCCACCCCCCTGTTTACTGCCTAAGGTTGCACTATTGCCCTCGAATAATACGTTGTCTACAACAGTCCCTGTTGCCGCATTGTATAGTCCGCCCCCCATGTTTGCAACGTTCCATCTCACCACAAGGTTCTTGTAGGTACCATTTACCACAGGGGCCAATATTAAAATACCCCCGCCATTATTATCCGTCGTCCCGCCATAACCATGCTGAACAGTAAAACCATCGAGAATAGTCGTAGCGGCTAATAAAGTCCTGTTGGCAATAACATGTCTGTTAATCTGGTTACCTGTAAGAATACTCTCGTTCACGGTGAAACGGCCGGATGCATCTGCAACACGTTGCGATATCGCAGTTTCTGTCCCTGCAAAACCACCGTAAAGGCCAACACCAGATACCATATAAAAGGAAGAATCCACGGAGCTCGACAGCGGCTCATAGGCTCCTTTTGCTACCCAGATTTCGTCGCCACTCTCTGCAACAGTCAATGCCGTTTGTAACCTGGTGAAACCATTGGCGAAATTATTTCCTGTATTTGTACCTGCTGCAGCTGCAGAATTTACATATAGTCTCGCTTTTCCAGCATTTACTGTTACGTTATACTGGCGACTTGCAGCAAGGCCATTTTGTTTAGCTGTGATCACGAATGAATTGTTTTCTGCAATCACCGGCGTACCGCTTAAAACCCCTGTTTGTTTGTTCAGACTTAAACCCAATGGAAATCTACCATAGGTAAGTTCCCAGGTCGCCGCGCCGCTACCATTCTGGACAGTTAACTGTTGACTGAAAGCCACTCCTCTGGTTAGGGCAGGAAGGTTTTTTGGGGACACTGACAATCCCTGCGCTTCGCCGGTAGGATGCTCGTAAGCTCCCAAATCTACGGTTCCGTTGATGGTTCTGGCATTTCCGGGGATATCCAGAGAAGTGCCGACATATGCATTTCTTCCTACGTCTATAGCTACGGATCCACTTTTGAGCCGCAAATCATTGGCATCTGCATTTTCAAATACGGGATCACCGATGAACATATTTGTTCCCGTGGCGTAGCCGTCCTGAACCAGGTCATAATCCATATTTATCTTTACAGTTCCCACCTGATCCAGCATTCCGGTGCGGTAATTGCCCCAGAGGATACTGTTATATAAGTAGACTGTGGTTACTGCAGATGCTAAACCTGCACCATAAGTATTGGTATTGTTAACTGAGTAGGCAATGGTATTGTTACTAAATGTGGAATTGTTAATCGTAACATTAGTACCACTCGCTATGTACATCCCACCACCTGTCCAGGAAACATTTACACCTGTAACAGAATTCCGGCTAAACATCACGTTATTCAATACAGCGTTACCTGTAGAATAGTAACCTCCACCGTTTCTGCCCGCAGAATTTTCAATAAATGAAACTCTGTCAAGCGACATAGCTACCGTAGAATGCAATCCACCTCCATTCAGTGTTGAAGAGTTCCCTTTAAAAACAACATTCAGTAACCTCGTATTCGCATTGGTATTGTACATTCCACCACCACTTGCCGCCCCGCTGTTGTTGATAATTGAAACATCCTGAAAAGTAGAAGCACCCGAATTGTATATACCCGCACCAAGTATTGCATTTGCCAATGCATTACTCTCTACAATGATGTTTTTAAATTGACTGGCCCCGGCATTATAGATTCCAGCCCCCCAATAACCTGAAGTATTGTTTCTGATATATAAATTCTGGAAAGTTCCTGCAACTGTACTATATAATCCACCGCCATAATTTATGTTTGCTGTGCTGTTAACTGTTGAATAACCTCCGGCAATAGTAAAACCATCTACGACAGTGCCTGTAAATGTAATATTTACTACGTGATTGCTATTATTGCCGCCATCCAATATGGTCTCATTTACCATAAAAAGCCCGTTGGCCGAAGCTACACGCTGATTTATCGCAGTTTCCGTACCGCTAAAGCCACCATATAACTGAACATTTATTTTCGGTGAGAAGTAACTCGTTTTTGCTGCACCAGGGGAATAATTACCTTTCGCCACCCAAATTTCATCGCCCGCAACAGATTTTGTGATGGCATCAGTCAAACTGGTAAAAGCATTGGCCCAGCTGGCACCATCTCCTGTTCCCGTAGCCGTGTTTCTCACGTAATATCTTGCGGCCTGACTGTTGAAGGAGAATAATGTGATAAAAAGCAACAGTAGTCCTGTTACTTTAAAGGGAGTAGAGCGCATAATGTCAAAAAAAGAAAAATAGCAAAAAATATAACTGTGTCATTCACAAAGCATAGTATTTTCAAGTAACAACACTTATGCGATATTTATGATACAAATTAACTAATTACTTAATTCCACTATCAAAACCCTACGCGTGTGTTACAAAAAATTTGTATACCTAACAAAATTATAAAATAATATTTATTTGTAATGTAACATTAAGGCGCTAAAAGGATAAAGCTATGAGTTACGAAGGTATGCCTAAAACGCTAACAGCAAATATATTTTGCAGGATAGGTTTAGGTTTTTCGGAGGTCTGAAATGTAAAAAGCCCAGACATCCATCCGGGCAATTCATTTATCAACTAAACCTAAACTTTATAAATACTAACCAAATATTTACACGACAAAAGTAGGAGCCTAATGTTAAGGTACAATTAAGGCTTGGTTATAAAAATAATCGATTCCGAATGTAGACCGGATTTACTTTAAGTATGGTGTAGCAGTTTTGCAAGCGTCAAGTATGGGTACGGTTCTGGAACAGTTCGTGAAGAAAGCCTGTTGAAGACCAGTTGTAGGCTGGTTGTAACCTTACCAGGAACGCCCCACAAACGCGGCAACGTCACCCCAGCTACACCCCATGTACGCCCCTGGGGGCGTACATGGGGTGTAGCTGCCCTGTTTATAGGGTGTCTATGGGGTGTGGATGGGCAGGTTACAACTAGGTTTCAATAAGCTTACAATAGGGCTTCTTCCCGAACTCATCCCGAACTTAACCCAAACTGTTCCCCAACTATAGTCAACTTCATCTCAAGCATGAGTTGCAGCCTCGGGCTGAATGCCGTTATGACTGGTTTAATCCAGTCCTTTGAAGCAAAAAAAGCGTATTGGCACCAGGCCAATACGCTTGTTATCAATCATCTGATTTTTAGAAACTGTATCTTAACCCAAATTGCATCTGGAAACGTGAAGCAAAAAAGTCTTTCGAATAGTTGCTTGTATTTGCCTGATTAAAAGTATAGGTAGGATAAGTTGTTGCATTGCCAGCTCCACCTGTAGTAGATGATAAACCAACACTAGCCATTGAATTGAAAGTATTTGGTGAGAAGTATTGAACTCCCCAGTTTTTATTCAGCAGGTTAGTTAAGTTCACGATGTCATAGGTGAATGATAAGGTATGTTTATGTGTACCATTATCTACGATTTTGATGTCCTGAGAGAAACGGAAATCCGCCTGATAGTTCCATGGGGTTCTAGCTGCATTACGCTCGGTAAAATCACCTCTTCTGGTACGCAGATACTTATCGCTATCAATAAAGGCATCAAAAGCCGCTGCCTGAGCTATACCTGCCGGGGTATTGGCAAAAAATCTTGCAGTTTCACCTTGCTGAGGAATGTAGGTCAGACTTACTGTTTGTCCCGTTCCATTGATCGTACTGTTCACAAAGCCGTAAGAGTACGGTGTTCCCGATTGTGCGCTAAAGAACAGCGAGAAGTTCGCTACGTATTTACCTGCCTGATCCCAGCTATGTCTGTAATTAACAGTAGAAACAATTCGGTTACGGATATCGAAGTTCGAATTTGCCACACCAGGATTGTTAGGACTCAATGACTGGTTTAGCTGCCAGTTAGACTCCATAGAGTTACGTATACCGTTGGTTACATCTTTCGACTGTCCGTAGGTATAAGCACCCATAAAGTTAAAGCCGCCGATAGTCTTGCTCACCTGGCCTGTTAAACTGTAACGGTAACCTTTGCTGGTGTTGGATAATAAATACGCATTAGTGTATAGGGGGTTGATCTTGCCCGCATCTCCCGAGGGATAAATTGGCTGCTGACGTTCTGTATCGTAGACCTTGTAGGATGGGTTATCTACAAGATTTACTTGCTGAAACATCAGGTCGTTGATCACCTTTGTATAGATACCTTCTACTGTAAATTTCCACTGGTTATCAGTTTTATAATCAAATGCTAAACTGCTTCTCCATGTTTTAGGCATCTTGAAGTTGTTGTCGATCAAATCCACTTGTGTTGCTCCCGCAGCGTTATTTACATCTACGCCCTGGTTGGCAACAAAGCCTGCCTGGCCATTACCGGTTAAAGCATCTCTGATTGGATCTGTGCCTGCAACAAATGGTTTAGAACCAGAGCGGTTATCATATGCACCATAAGTTACCCCGTTGTTGTAATACGCATAACCTAACCATGCAAAAGGAACCCTTCCGGTAAACAGACCGCTACCACCACGCATAATAAGATTTTGATCGCCAAGTACATCGAAGCTAAAACCTACACGTGGCGACACCTGAACCTGTCCCAAAAAGTCATTTTTAATTTCGTTTGGTTTAGTGTAGGTATAAGTAGTTCCGTAATTAGCATCTACCGGAGCACCAGTAGTTTTAGTGCTCAATGGCTGTTTGTTTGGCATGTCAGCCAGGTCGAAGCGCAGACCATAGGTTAATTTCAACCTGTCAGTAGCTTGCCATTGGTCTTCACCATATACGCTGTACATGTTTACTCTGAACTGTGCTGGAGGATTATCGATGATATAATCTCTGGTATTGTTAGCATAGTTGTAGTTAGTTCTTACACGGCTTGGGTTTCCTGCAAGGAAATCATTTACACTGTCGTAATTGATACGTCCGTTCCAGCTATTTACGAAACCATAGGTAATGTTATACAATTCGTTGTGTGTACCAAAAGTGAAGGTGTGTTTACCTTTAGACCAGGTAAGGTTATCTGTAAATTCAGTAGTTTTTTGTTTCATATCAAAAATACTGGCTTCACGATCTGTACCCAGGAAAATAGTTCCGCCCGCGGCACCTTTGATCTCTATTTGTGGTAGTGCTACGTTAGACGTAGGCGTTCTGAAGTCATGAATACTCGAATAGCCGACTACCAAACTGTTTGACAGGTTATTTGAAATCCTGCTTTTCAATTCAGCAACCGTAGAACTTTGATTATTCGTTTGTTTATAATCAATACCACCGAACCTGAAGTTTGCCTGGTCACGCTCTAAATTTGTAGCTTCGGAGGCGATGGTATTATTGCGGACGGTCAATTGATTTTTATCATTGATATTCCAATCCAGTCTATTGAAGAACTTGTTTGATTTTGCATTGATGGTATAATTGCCGTATGAACCTGCATCAATACCATATTTTGTTTGCATCAGGCTAGAGATTGCCTCAGCATCCTGAAGGCTGATCACTTTCATATCTGAAGAGCCTGCACCGAGGATCACTGGGTCCTGACGGCGGGTGATTTCTTCATTTGTAAAGAAGAACAATTTGTTTTTGATGATAGGCAATCCTAAACGGAAACCCGTCTGGTACTCATGAAATGCCGATGGCATTTTCGATCCGTCTCCGGTTTTGTTTTTACCAATTAAAGAAGCATTTCTTCCAAATCCGTAAACCGAACCAGTGACATCGTTTGTTCCTGAACGGGTTACAGCATTTACGCTACCACCAGTAAAATTACCGATCTTAACGTCATAGGGTGCCAATAAAACCTGTACATCCTGAATTGCATCGATAGACACAGGATTTGTTCTTGTACTGCTTCCCGGCATACCTGAACTTCCGCTTTGTCCACCTAAAGAAGGACTAAACCCGATGGCATCGTTGTTAATTGCACCGTCGATAGTTACGTTGTTATACCTGAAATTGGTACCCATGAAAGAGTTGTCTTTACTCACCTGGGGAGTTACGCGGGTAACGTCAGTTAAGCTACGGCTGGTCGACGGCATATTTTTAATTTGCTCTTCACCTATTTGAGTTCCTGCGCCCGTTTTTAACGGCCCTCTTTTACCTTTTACCGTAACTTCGGTCAGTTGCTGTCCCTCATCTGCAAGGGTAAAGTCTAAGCGCTGATCAATCCCTAATCCAAGGTTAGCCACTTCTTTCTCTTGCTTGTTGTAACCGATATAGCTTACTGTTACTTTGTAAGGGCCACCAGGGTTCAGGTTATTTAATCTGAAGTATCCATCAGATCCCGTCATTGCACCATATTTCGTACCTGTTGGTACATGAATTACCAATACACTTGCTCCCGGAACCGTTAGCCCCTTCGCATCTTTTACTTTTCCATTGATACTCGATGTTGTTACTTGTGCGCCAGCGTTGAAACCTGCAAAGGCAAGAATAGCTAAAACAATAAAGCATACATTGATTGATAGAAATCGTTTCATAATGAGTTGTCTCTAATTTTTTTGTAAAACTAGAGTACTCAGGTTATGTTAATATTAAGTTCACATTAATACGCATCCGAATTAATGTTAAATTAAAATGAGATTAAAAATTGATTAAGAAATGGCCTTATTATACGATTAAAGGGGTGTTTTAAATTAACACCCCTTTAACAACAGATATTTACAGCCTTAATATTATATTTCCGCAATGTTAAGCTTTTGTTAAGCAGCCCAAATTCGTGGTTTTAGTTGACATCACTGGAAGCAGACTTATAAAAATATTGCTTTACATAGAGGGTATCCTTGTAGGAAGAACCATCAATCGCCTGTCTGATAATTTTCGCTTCAAGTATCCATTTGTCATTGTTATTATCACCAGACAATTTACGCCCTTTAGCATATCCATCAATTTGTTTGAGGCCAATCATATTGCAGGCTGGACAAGCGGTAATCCATCCGAGGCCGCCTTTGAGAACATCAGCTTTCCCCAACGAAAATGATGTACTGTTCATTGGCACACTGATATAAAGTTTATTGGTTACTCCGGGATAGATAACACTGGCGGTGAATAACCTTTTACTCCCGGTTTTGGTCCAGCCAAGGCTATCCATTTCCTTGTTGTCCTGGTAAATAGTTGTACAATTAGCATTCGCAGGACAATCAGTCAGGTTCTTTTCATCAATCTGTACGTCCGGCTGTCCGTCATCGCTCTTGGAACAGGCATAGCCAAACATCAAAAGAATGGAGAGCAATGCAAATAAGGTCATTTGTTTTTTCATAATTATATCGCGTTTATTGACATTAAAACGTTGTGCTTTAAATAAATGCTACAGTTGTTGATATGATCATTATATTAATTTAAAAAACAATGTTAAATACTTTGAAGTTGTGGCTTCCTGCCAGGGTTATTACTGGCCAGTGACGTTTTCCACTAAACAAGGAAACGCCCAGACCGTAATGGCAGGGCGTTTTTTGAGCGAGAATGTTGTATTGTTATATTTTATTTTACAGCACCAGGAGTTGTGTATGGCAATACTTGTGGATCAAAACTTGCCCAGCCAGCAGTCCAGTCAGTAGTACCGAAAGCACCTTTGTAAGCAACTTTTTCGAAGAAGCTATCAGTAACCTTTGCATTGGTGAACAAAGCTCCTGCAGCAGCAGGTGAACTTGCAAGTGCAGTAAAATCTGGTCTGCCAACATTAGCTGCAGCAGCAACATCAGCAGAATATTTGTAAGGATTTGTTAAGAGTGCAGCACCCCAGCTAGTTGCAAGGAATACGTTTGAAGCTCTGATACCTGCCTCGATAGATCCAAGGTTTGTTCCTTTAACCTCTAAGTTTTTGATACCATAGATCAGGTTGTTCTCGAAAGACAAACGTCCGCTTGTATAGTTTGCAGTAGTTGCACCAGCAGTTACCACTTTAGTATCATCAATGTAAATTCCGTCAGGGAAACCTGTAAAGATTGAGTTAAAGGTGCTGATAGAAGAGTTTCTTCTGATCTGTGCAGCATGCTGATAGAAGCCGTTGATATTAGTAGTTGCACTTGATAATGGACCAACTACAGTAATGTTAGAGAAAGTAGCTGAAGTTTGAGGAGCATCGTTAGTTCCGTTTGGATCGTTATCTGATTCAAAACCATTAGAACCTGATTGATCCGCTACTAAAGGAAAACGCTGTGCAAGTGCAAACTGGATTTTACCTGAATAACCGTTATCAGTATCGAAGTCGTCATCCCAGGTACCTATTGCAAGGATATGTTTTGCATTAACCGATCCACCGAACCATTCGAAAGCGTCGTCACCAGAACGGTAAACCTCAACGTATTCTACAGTTGTTCCAGATCCTACAGCACCAAATGTAATACCATTGATTTCGTTATCAATTGAAAATGGAATACCTGCATATTCAACACGTACATATTTTAAAGTACCTGAGTTATCAGCAGCGTCAGTTCCACCAAACTGGATATATTTAGCTTCATCGCCACCAGCTGTAGGTGTTAAACCACCTTCAATTTTATTGTTGATTCCTTTGTTATGAGGTGCTTTACCCAAAAGGATTAAACCTCCCCAGTCACCTTCACGACGTGCACCAGCATCTACACCAGAAGTAAACACGATTGGTTTATCAACAGTACCAGTGGCGTTGATTTTAGAACCTCTTGTAATTACTAATGTAGCTTTAGTTGCTTTATCACCTTTGATAATTGTACCTGGCTCAATTGTTAAAGTAGCACCATCAGTTACATATACATATCCTTTTAATTGGTAAATTTTATCGGCAGTCCATGTAGTATTAGTTTTGATGTCACCTTTTACTTCGACGTTGGTTCCATTGGATGTACCAGGGATAATGATTTCGGTATCGTCGCCGTTGTCATTTTTTGAACAGGAGGCAGCGAGCAGCGTGAAGGCTAATCCTAGTAGTATAAAATTCTTTTTCATGTGATTGGGGTTGCTTGTTGTTTTTTTTGTAAAGGAATTAAATTAGGATAAACCTGTAATGAATTCCCTGTTAAGATATTGTTAGCAATACTGATTAAAATGCATATGAAACTGATAGTGATACGTTGGTTCCTGTTTTGAATCTTGATAAGATCTCATCTTTCACCAATTCGCCCTTCGCGTTTGTAACTGTAGTTTCCGGACTGAACTTCTTATCGCCATTATAGTCGAAGTAGAACACCGCCTGGTTGTTTAAAATGTCATTCACGTTCAGCTTAATCTGCGCTTTCTTCTTATAGAAACTATAGCTGGTCTGGAAGTCGATCACATTTCTTGGTGCTTCGTAAACATCACCAAAACGCTGACCACCCGCATTTGCTATCCTTCTGCCAATTCTGTTATATAGTAAACTGAAGTTCAGGTTATCCTGTAATGCATTATATTGTAAGCCGGCATTGATTGAATAAGGCGACTGGCCAACCATTGTTCGTTCTTTAACAAGATAGTTCTGATCTGTTGGATTAGTAACCTTAGATTTTACCAGCGTACCGTTGGCATAAACAATAAAGTTTTTGAGTTCAGTATCAGCATTAATAAAGCCTAATGAGTGTCTAAATTCTAATTCAACTCCATAATTGACTGCCTTTGGTGTGTTAAAGAAAGAGAAAGCAGGGGTTGAGTTTTGATCATAGATACTTGGCTCTATTGCATTCTGGAAATGTTTGTAGAAGGCTGAAACCGAAATGATCTGACCTGCCTCCGGGTAAATTTCATAACGTAGATCCACGTTATTAATTGACGTACGTTTCAGGTTCTGATTTCCCGCAACGTTACCTAAAAGTTCATAATCGTAATAATCGAAAGGAGCTAATTCACGGAACTCTGGTCTAGCCAATGTTCTATAGTAGGCAGCACGTAAATTAGATTTTTCTGTCAGCGCATAGGTTAAGTTCACAGATGGCAACAGATCTGTATAGTCTTGTTTAACTACAACAGGAGAACCGTCGACACCTCTGGAATTTAAAGTCAGATTAAATTGTTCTGCCCTTAAACCGTACACTGCTCTCAATTTATCGGTGATGGAATGATCTAACATGCCGTAAGCGAATGAGGTAAGTGAGTTCGCGTCATATTTATCAGAAAATCCAGTAATTTCACTTAGCTCATAAACACCTGAATTGATCAGTGAAGTGGCATACAGTGAACTCAAGGGTAGTGATTGAATATCACGATTAAAGGTTTTTAGTGTGATACCCAATAAACGTGCATCGAAATCCCTCTTACGGTAGTTTGTACCTAAACCGCCTTTTAAGGTAGCTGATCTGCCAAATAATTTCACAGCCTGCTGGTCACTCACTGAACCACCATAAATACTTTCCTTCAGATCAGAGAAGAAGCGGTTATTTTCTTTGGTTACCGCTGTATTCGCTGCTAGATAAGGAACATCTGGATTACCCCTGTCTGAGATATTTTTATTGTAACCAATCTTTCTCTGGTCTGGTTGATTGTTAGAGATGTTTGAAAACGACAGGTTCCAGTTCAGTTTGTTTTTTTCATTTAACTGGTGATCACCATCAAGGGAGGTTTTCAAGATTCCCTTCTGCACCATATCAAAAGCGTAATACTTCAAATCACTTGAACGTCCTTCGTCTGTACCTTCGCGGTAAGTAAACTTATCATCAAGAATTCTATTGTATAAGTTTTTGAAACTGATCTTATTGGTTCCTTTGATGTAAGCGAAGTTAGCCATCGCGCCAATGTTAGAACTGAAGGTATTTACCCTGTCTTTGTAATCATACGTGTAATATTGGCGCTCTACTTCTGGTCTGGTAGTTTCGGAGTTTCTGTAAGAAAGCGCTACAATTGCACCTAATTTTCCACCGTTTTTGAACTCTTTTACCCTACCCACACTCAATTGGTGGTTTTGTGTTAAAGGTGCGTTATGCTGACCAATAGTCCATACTTTAGGAAGCTGTCTTAAAGCCTTGATACTGGCTACCTGATCGTTGCGAATTGCATTTGTTGCGTCAACGCTTTTAGGGAAACTTGGCGATACCGGTAATTGTCTGTAACCACCGTCAAACCCGAAATAGTTTTCTGTATATCTTGGTCCGTAACTGAAATCTTTGAAGGTAGACTGGCTATTGTAACCTGTTCCTAAACTCACTTCGAAAAAGTTTCTGTCTGGAATATCTTTGGTTACGATCTTGATAGACCCTCCGGCAAAATCTGCTGACATATCCGGCGTAGCCGTTTTACTTACCACAATATTATCAATTAATGCGGCAGGTACAATATCAAAGGAGAATGCTTTACGGTTTGGCTCTGTACTAGGAAGGCTCGAGTTATCTAACGTTGCATTGTTATACCTGTCGGACAGTCCGCGTACAATAACGAATTTGTTGTCCTGGATAGAGGTTCCACTAACCCTTTTCAGCACGTCACCTGTACTACGGTCTGGACTTCTCTTGATCAGGTCTGACGAAATACCATCAGAAACTACCGCGCGATTTTTCTGAGAGGCATAAAGTGCGTTTACACTTTCCTTTTTAAAGGAGCCTTTAATAACAACCTCACTAAGGTTTTGTGAATTCGCTTCTTCAAGGATCAGATTAAGCACAGTATTTTGTCCGGCAGCAACTGTGATATCACTGATTTCTTTTCCGGTGTAACCAACGTATTGGAAAACGAGTGTATATTTTCCATTGGCTAATCCGCTGATGGAGTATTTCCCATCAACATCTGTTGCCATGCCTTTGGTAAGCCCTTTTAGCTTAACAGTAACACCTATTAGTGTTTCTCCTGTCTTTTTATCGGTCACCGTACCGGAAATTTTCCCGCTACCTTGTGCGAACCCAGCCGCACTAATCATTACTAGGAGCAGCGTAATGATTGCATTTTTAAGTTGTAGTTGTGATTTCAATTTTGCCTTTGTTAGAGTTTAGGCAAAGGTATTACCACAATATTAGCGATAGGTTATGGTAACATTACTATTAAATCACTCAACCGTTAAGCTTATGTTAACATCACAAAGAATCAATATCTTAAGCCCATTTTAACGCATATAAAGTGCAATAACCAAATTGGGCCGATTAACAAAGACTTAACAGCTAGTAAAAATGGGACTTTTCTCCCTTCAATTTTTTGGGCTATAAACTGACCAGCCGCAGCCAATAGAAATACAACTGCACATACCGGCCAGATAGCCGGCCCTCCTGTCATTTGCCATTTCTCTAACTGCACCACCATCAGCGCCAGCACAAAAATCAAGAGGATCGCCATATATGACAGTATAGGGGAAAGCCTGTAATAGTAATATCCTGAAAAGGCAATGAGAAAGGAAGCCCAGTTTAAAAAGCCATTGTATTTGCCCAGGAATGCCAGATAAGGAAAGGGGATAGACCAGGCAAGGCCGACGATACTAAAGGTAATCAATGGAATACAAACCCAGTTGATCAATCTGTTTGAGGGATGCTGATGATAAGTCCCATACTCCTCCAATAACAACTCGATATCTCTTTTAGGTTCTGCCTTCACCCCTGCTTTCTGCGCTTTCTTCATGCTGCAAAAATAACCATCACCAGCATATGTTGCGCATAAAAAAGGCTTAAATAAAAAAAGCGATAGATAAATCTATCGCTTTGTCAATACAGTATTGCTGGCCTATTTGGCAAAAGACACTGATCTGGTTTCCCTGATCACTGTTACTTTAATCTGACCAGGGTAAGTCATCTCTGTCTGTATACGGTTGGAGATATCAGCCGCCAGCAGTTCTGCCTGCTGATCTGTTACCCTTTCACTTTCTACAACAACGCGCAACTCTCTTCCCGCCTGGATAGCAAATGTTTTTTCAACACCAGGGTAAGAAAGCGCCAGCTCTTCCAATTCTTTTAAACGTTTGATATAACTCTCTACCACCTCACGTCTCGCACCCGGACGCGCACCTGAGATTGCATCACAAGCCTGAATGATCGGAGAGATCATCGAGGTCATCTCAATCTCATCGTGGTGGGCACCAATAGCATTACATATTTCTGGGTGCTCTTTATACTTCTCTGCTAACTGCATACCCAAGATTGCGTGTGGCAGCTCAGGGTTATCATCAGGTACCTTGCCTATATCATGCAGCAGTCCGGCACGTTTCGCCATCTTAGCATTTAGTCCAAGTTCTGCAGCCATAGTAGCACAGAAGTTAGCCACCTCACGCGAGTGATGGAGCAGGTTCTGTCCATATGAAGAACGGTAGCGCATACGGCCTACCATTCTGATTAGCTCCGGGTGTAAACCGTGGATACCTAAATCAATCACGGTACGCTCGCCAATCTCTACAATCTCGTCTTCGATTTGTTTCTTGGTTTTAGCCACTACCTCTTCGATACGTGCTGGGTGGATACGTCCGTCTGTAACCAAACGGTGTAATGCCAAACGTGCAATTTCTCTTCTTACCGGATCAAATCCTGATAAGATAATTGCCTCAGGTGTGTCATCAACGATGATCTCAATACCTGTTGCAGCTTCCAGGGCACGGATGTTTCTTCCTTCACGACCAATAACGCGGCCTTTAATCTCATCACTTTCGATGTGAAAGATAGATACGGTATTTTCAATAGCCGCTTCCACTGCTGTACGCTGAATGGTCTGAATAACTACTTTTTTAGCTTCTTTAGTTGCTGTCAGCTTAGCCTCATCCACAATATCCTTTACCTGAATCATCGCCTGCGTCCTGGCTTCCTGTTTCATGTTCTCAACCAGTTGATTTTTGGCTTCATCCGCACTTAATCCCGCAATTGTTTCCAATTGTTTCACATGCTGGTTTTTCAGAATCTCTACCTCTTCCTGTTTTTTAACGGCGATATCAGTCTGTTTTTCCAGGTTCTTACGGTGATTGTCCAGTTCCTGCTCCTTACGGTTCATGTTCTCCAAACGCTGGTTCACAGATTGTTCTTTCTGTTTGATTGCATTTTCACGCTGGTTTACCTGATTGTTTTTTGCATTTACTTCTTGTTCATGTTCTGTTTTAAGCTGTAGAAATTTCTCTTTAGCTTCTAACAGTCTGTCTTTTTTTAAGATTTCAGCATGAGTCTCTGCTTCTTTTAAGATCTTCTTCACCTTAGTCTGCGCGGCAATCTCCTGCTGTTTCAACAGGTTGCGCAACAGATATCTGCCCACTAATACACCAACTATTAAGCTGGTTATCACATATCCAATTATTGCTACTATTTCCATTTTAATTTATATATATAAAAAACCCGCATGAGCCTTATCTACTACTCATGCACGTCTCATTACCATTATTGATCGGGCCCAAAAACAAAAAACCGCTGTTGAATCTTGAGGTTCATATGTCAATTGAACTGAAAACCTAATACATCACAGGCTTACGCCCACAATATACTATCTGTATTCAATATTAACTAAACAATGAAACTAAAAACTTAACAACGGTTAAATCTCTTATCTATGCTATAGAAATAAAGTATGATTTATCTGGAGAAAAAATCATTCAATAAACTATCTAATTCTTCAACTTTTTCAGCTACTGCAGTATCCTGGTCCTGCACCTTATTTTCTACCCTTAATACGGCCGTTGCATAGTGCAACACTGCCATAGATAGCAAATCCTGTTTATCCCTGACCGCATAATTTTCCTGATAGTCCTTTATACGCTCATTGATAATTTTGGCTGCCCGCCTCACAATTTCTTCCTCTTCCGTATTTACCTTAAGCGGATAGATACGGTCTGAGATAGTTATTTTAATCGAGATTTCTCCCATTTCTTAGCTTTGTTTCACTATTTGTGTATTTCTTATTTTTTCAGCAATACTACACACTTGTCAATTTCACGCACAAAATCGTTAATTTTTTGCTTTATATCAAGTGTCTTCTCGCTGGTGCCTTCAATACTCTTCGCTAATTTCAACACCCTCATCTTTTCGTCGAGATCAGAGATCTTAACTTTCGAAGCATTTAAGGCCACTTTTACAGACGCATTTTCCTGCTTTAATAACTCATTTTCTTCCTGCAACGCATTACAAAGCTCGATTAATCGGGCTGTTTTTTGTAATACTGAATTTAATTGTTCGGCAACCGAAGACATTTTATTAAAATTGATTGGTCTGTAAAATAAATCTAAAAGTAATCAATAAAACTACTTTCTTATCTCTGCTTTCGCTGTTTGGGCTAAGTTAGCGATAATCTTTTGCATAACCGCATCTATCTGTTTGTCGGTTAATGTCTGCTCTTCGTCCTGCAGCATAAAACTCAGCGCATAAGATTTTTTGTTTTCCGGAAGTTTATCCCCCATGTACACATCGAACACCTGCACTTCTTTTAAAAGTTTTTTCTCTGTCTTGAAGGCTATCGTTTTAAGGCTTTCGAAAGTAACCTCGGTATCTACCAGCATCGACAGGTCTCTTCTCACTGCAGGATACTTAGGTATCTCTTTGCTCACCACTTTGTTTTTCTTCACAATGTCCAGCAGCAATGCCCAGTCAAAATCTGCATAAAATACATCCTTATCTACGCCGGTCATCTTTTTATCTGCTGCCGTTGCTGCACCAAAGGTTACAAGCGGGCTTGGACCGCGGAAGTACTTTAAACCATAGGCGAAAGACTCATTACTCACTTCTTCGGTTTGGTAATTTGTGATTCCTAAACGGCCGATAATTGCATCTACAGCTGCTTTGATCGTATAGAAACTCGCTGAGGCAGGCTTTTGGTTCCAGGTTTCTTCGGCAGTAAGTCCGGATACTAAAACGAGTAGCCTCGGACGCTCCACATACTTTTCATTTATCAAATGATAGGTTTTACCGAACTCATAGAATTTCACATCTCCTATCCTTCTGTTCTGGTTGTAAGCAACACTTTCCAGGGCAGGCAGCAACAAAGTCTGACGCATCACGTTTAAGTCGTTGCTCAGCGCATTAAGTAATTCTACGGCTTCTTCTTTATTTTTTGAATAAGCACCTTTGCTCAGTGAATTACACATGATCTCGAGGTAGCCATTCGCTGTTAACATATCAGCAATAACATGCTGGGTTTGTTCTCTGTCTGGTCTGTTGGTAAAAGACAGTGAGGCATTCACTTTGGAAGGTATTTCTATATTGTTATAACCGTAAATTCTCAGCACCTCTTCAGTAACATCGCACTCACGGGTAACATCTACTTTAAAACTTGGCACTTTCAAAGACAGAACTTCATCAGTCTCTGCTGCCACCGCTATACCCAAAGCAGTAATAATCGACTTTATTTCTTCATGAGGAATTTGTGCACCAATCAGGCGGTTTATATTTTTATAACTTACCTCTACATCAAATGGAGCTATAGGCTGAGGATAGATATCGCCCAAGGCAGAAGAAATTTCACCACCTGCCAGTTCTTTGATCAACAGCGCAGCACGCTTAAGTGCAAAGACGGTCATCTCGGGATCTGTACCTCTCTCATAACGGAAAGATGCATCTGTCTTTAAGGTAAACCTCTTCGACGTCTTACGGATTGATACCGGATTGAAGTAAGCACTTTCCAAAAAGATGTTTGTAGTTTGATCGCTCACGCCAGAATCTTTTCCACCATATACCCCTGCAATGGTCATCGGCTTAACCGCATCACAAATCATAAGGTCATCTTTATCCAGCTTGCGGGCAATGCCGTCAAGTGTAACAAATGGTGTTTTATCCTCGCATTTTTTAACAATTACCTTTTTACCCTCGATCTGATCAGCATCAAATGCATGCAGCGGCTGACCCAGTTCATGTAAAACATAATTGGTGATGTCTACGATATTGTTAATCGGACGGATACCGATAACTTTCAATTTATCCGTTAACCATTCTGGAGAGGGCTTTACAGTTACCCCGCTAATAGAAACACTGCTGTATCTGGGGCAGGCCAGCTCATCCTGAACTTCAACCGCAATAGTTAAACTTTCGTTATCAGTTTTAAAAGCAGAAACATCTGGCAACACCAGACTGCTTTTCAGGTAGGCCGCGAGGTCACGTGCTACGCCCAAATGTGAAGCTGCATCGGCCCTGTTTGGCGTAAGACCAATTTCAAAAAGAAAATCGTCTTCCATTTTAAAATATTCTTTAGCCGGCGTTCCGATTGGGGCAGCAGCGTCGAGCTCCATAATCCCTGCGTGGGACCCGCCCAGACCAATCTCGTCTTCAGCACAAATCATTCCTTCAGAAACTTCGCCCCTGATTTTAGATTTATTGATTTTAAATGGCTCTCCTTCGTTCGGATATACTGTAGTACCAACCGTAGCTACTACAACTTTCTGTCCTTCCGCAACATTTGGCGCACCGCATACAATCTGAATAGGTTCAGTACCGCCAACATTAACAGTCGTTACCCTCAGGCGGTCTGCATTAGGGTGCTGAACACAAGTTAACACATGGCCTATCACTAAACCTTCTAATCCCCCTACTACAGGCTGTACCTTTTCCAGGCTTTCTACTTCCAGCCCAATGTTGGTCAGGATCAATGAAAGTGCATCAGGGGTCAGGTCTGTTTGTATGAATTGCTTAAGCCACTTGTATGATATTTTCATGTTATATTTTCGTCTAAAACGCAAAGATATAAAATATTGCTTTGCTCTATGTTTATTCGCCTATAATCAAACAACTATTGACTTCAAATAATTCCTTCGTCGGCCAGACTTGTATAAACATCCCCCGCAATAATCAGGTGGTCCAGCACATAAAGGTCGAGCAACAAGCCTCCCTGTTTCAGTTTCTTTGTAATGGCAATATCTGCTTCGCTGGGGTTACGGTTGCCCGAGGGATGGTTATGGGCGAGAATGATGGAAGCCGCGTTATGCTCCATTGCCTTTTTGAAGATCATCTTGGGATCGGCAATGGTTCCCTTTAGGCCACCTCTGCTTACCATAACTTTATCTTTGACCACATTTGCAGCGTTGAGCATGAGGATCCAGAACTCTTCGTGGTTGAGATCGGATAGTGCTGGGCGAAGCACCTCAAAAGCCGTCTGGGAACCGGTGATCTTGATGGGCCCGGTACTGGGGTTAATTATGCGACGGCGCCCAAGTTCGAGAGCGGCAACAATTGATAGTGCTTTTACCTCCCCTATGCCTTTAAAGTTACAGAGCTCTTTGACAGAAGCTGAACCAATTTCGGACAGGCGGTTGTCATAAGCGGACAGCAGGCGCTGGCTTAAAGTTACAGCCGACTCGTTGGCGGTGCCAGAGCCGATTAGAATTGCCATCAGCTCACTGTCCGAAAGGTGCCTGCTGCCATTAAGTAGCAGCTTCTCCCGGGGGCGGTCTGCCTGGGACAGGGATTTCATACCCATATTTTGTTCATGTATATCCATAAACAAAAAAAACGGGATAAGCAATTGCCTATCCCGTTTAGAATATTGTAAACGTAATACTATTTTAATCCGTTAACAAATTTAGTTAACTTAGATTTGTTGTTAGCAGCTTTGTTTTTGTGGATTACATTTTTCTTAGCCAGACGATCTAACATAGAAATTACTTTAGGCAATAACTCTTGTCCTGCTGTTTTATCAACAGAAGCACGTAATCTTTTAATAAAAGTACGAGTTGTTTTTGCTTGGTACCTGTTGCGTAAACGTTTAGTTGCGTTTGCTCTTATTCTCTTTAAAGATGATTTATGATTTGCCATTTTTTAGTATAATAATATTTTATATGTTCAGGTATTGGTGATTACGTCCGAATCTCCCTACCCTTGTATTTCTTTCGCTTTTTTCGGACTGCAAATATAGAACTTATGTTTTTAAAATGCAAAACGTTATCAGAAATAATTAAAATATTCTTAAATATTGATTCACACCTCTTTAGTATGTCTCATTTCCTCTTCGGCCATTCGTTAAACATATTTCAAATTAATTCCTCATTATAGCCCCCTAAAATACTATTTTTGACCAAAACCCAATCATATAACAGGCAGGTATTGATATATCTCCTTAACGGACACCTAAGAATAGTACCCTGACAATGAAAAAACGTATCGCCATATTTGCTTCCGGTTCTGGCTCCAATGCTCAAAAAATGATGGAACTATTTAAGGGCAGCGCTGAAGTAGAGATTGCTTTGGTACTCACCAACAATCCTGATGCTTTTGTTTTACAGCGTGCAGACAACTATGAGATCCCTACACATGTTTTTGACAGGAACGACCTATACGAAAGCAACGACATTGTCGCTTTGCTGCATGACCTTGACATTGATCTGATTGTACTTGCAGGATTCCTTTGGTTGATGCCAAAAAACCTGGTTACAGAATACCCGGGCAGGATCATCAACATCCACCCTGCACTGTTGCCTAAATTTGGGGGCAAAGGAATGTATGGCGACCACGTGCATAAGGCTGTACTTGCCGCAGGAGAGACTGAAGGAGGCATCACCATTCATTATGTAAATGAAAATTACGATGAAGGGGAATACATCTATCAGGCCAAATACAGGATCAATAAAGATGACAATCTGGAAATGGTAAAGTTTAAAGGCCAACAGCTTGAACACCAACACTATCCACGTATCGTAGAGTCTATTATAAAAAAGATACAGAAATAAGGATTTTTTTATGATTGCTAACTGAGATTTTTCAGTTAAAAGTTATAATTTTGCGGCTCAAAAATTACACCCGATGAGTCAATCCATAAAGATCAAAAACGCTTTAATCTCAGTATATTACAAAGACGGCCTGGAGCCACTTGTACGCCTGCTTGCACAGCAGGGTGTTCAATTGTTCTCTACCGGAGGAACAGAACAATTTATTAAAGATCTGAACCTGCCTGTTACAGCTGTCGAAGACCTTACCGGATATCCTTCGATCTTAGGAGGCCGCGTTAAAACGCTGCACCCAAAGGTATTTGGTGGTATTTTAAACCGCAGAAACCTGAACGAAGATAAAGCGCAGATTGCAGAATATGAGATTCCTGAAATCGATCTTGTTATTGTTGACCTATATCCTTTTGAAGAAACCCTTAAAGCGGGTGGTTCTGCAGAAGAAATCATCGAAAAAATTGATATTGGTGGCATTTCCCTGATCAGGGCTGCTGCAAAAAACTTTAACGACGTAGTTATTCTTGCATCGAAAGACGACTATTCTACTTTACAGCAGCAGTTGGAAGAGCAAAATGGTGAAACTACCATCGCTCAGCGTAAAGCATATGCTAAAAAAGCTTTCCACACTTCATCACATTACGATACAGCAATCTTTAACTACTTTAACACTGAAGAGCCTTTAACTGTATTTAAACAGAGCCTTAATACGGCACAAACACTGCGTTACGGAGAAAATCCGCACCAGGCAGGTGTATTTTATGGCAAGCTGGATGAGATGTTCACCAAATTGAATGGCAAAGAGCTTTCTTACAATAACCTTGTTGATGTAGATGCAGCAGTTAGCCTTATCGACGAGTTTGAAGAGCCTACTTTTGCGATCCTGAAACATACCAACGCTTGCGGTGTAGCATCAAGAGCTACCATTGCCCAGGCTTGGGACGATGCACTGGCATGTGATCCGGTATCGGCTTTTGGTGGTGTGCTGATCGCAAACAGAGAAATTGACCTGGCTACCGCCACAGAAATCAATAAACTGTTTTTTGAGGTTTTAATTGCCCCATCTTACCAGTCGGAGGCAGTTGAACTGTTCAAAGCGAAAAAAAACAGGGTAATCCTTCAGCGTAATGCTGTAGAATTATCTACAAAACAGTTCAAAACTTTGTTAAACGGTGTGATTGAGCAGGATAAAGACCTGATTATTGAAGGAGCAGACCAAATGACTACTGTAACTAAAATATCACCATCTGCAGAAGAACTGAAAGACCTGTTTTTTGCCAACAAAATTGTAAAACATACTAAATCAAACACTATTGTTTTTGTAAAAAATAACACCCTGTTATCTAGCGGTGTAGGCCAGACTTCGCGGGTTGATGCCCTTAAACAAGCGATAGTTAAAGCAGATGCTTTTGGCTTTGACTTAAAGGGTTCGGTGATGGCATCAGATGCCTTCTTCCCATTCCCTGATTGTGTTGAAATCGCTGCTGGTGCAGGTATCACGGCTGTTCTGCAGCCAGGTGGCTCTATCAAAGATGCTGATTCAATCAATATGGCAGACGAAAAAGGTATTGCCATGGTAACCACAGGAATCAGACATTTTAAGCACTAATTTATTTAACCGCGAATACAATAAAAAGACGTAGTTTTACATTAATATTAGTATACAGAATTTTTATACATAAATTATCACCTATAAATGGGTTTATTTAACTGGTTCACGCAGGAGGTTGCAATAGATTTAGGAACTGCAAACACACTGATTATACATAATGATAAAGTAGTTGTTGATGAACCTTCAATCGTTGCTTTTGACAGACAAACAAATAAAATTATCGCTATCGGTCGCCAGGCAATGCAAATGGAAGGTAAGACCCACGATAATATCCGCACGGTAAGACCTTTGAAAGATGGCGTTATTGCAGACTTTAATGCTGCTGAGGCTATGATTAAAGGAATGATCCGCATGCTTAACGGCGGTAAAGGATGGATGTTCCCTTCGCTAAGAATGGTAATTTGTATTCCGTCGGGAATCACTGAGGTGGAGAAACGTGCAGTAAGGGATTCAGCAGAAATTGCTGGCGCAAAAGAAGTTTACCTGATCCACGAACCAATGGCCGCAGCGGTGGGTATCGGTATTGACGTGGAAGAACCGATGGGAAACATGATTATTGATATCGGTGGTGGTACTACTGAAATCGCAGTTATTGCCTTATCAGGTATTGTTTGTGATCAATCTATCCGCGTAGCGGGAGATAACTTTGATTCAGATATCGTTAACTATATCCGTCGTCAGCATAACATCATGATTGGTGACCGTACAGCGGAGAAAATCAAAATTGAGGTTGGTGCGGCATTGCCGGAATTATCTGACCCACCAGCAGACTTTGCCGTACAGGGTAGGGACCTGATGACAGGTGTACCGAAACAAATCACTGTTTCTTATACTGAAATCGCTCATTGCCTGGATAAATCCATTTCCAAAATTGAAGAGGCTATTCTTAAAGCACTGGAGATCACACCACCAGAACTTTCTGCAGATATTTACCAAACTGGTATTTACCTGACAGGTGGTGGCGCTCTTTTACGCGGACTAGACAAACGTGTGGCAGCAAAAACTAAGCTTCCAGTTCACGTAGCTGAAGATCCACTGCGTGCCGTTGTGCGTGGTACCGGAATTGCCCTGAAAAATATTGGTGGTTATAAGTTTTTGATGCAATAGATTAAATAAAAATATAGCAGTAATTTAAATGTGAGTACGGGCAAAAACCTGTACTCACATTTTTCATAAAAATAAATCGTTCCGAAAAGATTGAATAGGATTTTCATCCTCCTTCAGGGATATTTAAATTATGATTACCGCCTTTCAATACAGAATGGACAGATATGCGTAACCTTTGGATTTTCATAAACAGATACAACGCATTTTTCCTGTTTATCATTTTTTTCACCATCGGGGTAATCCTGACGGTAAAAAACAATGCTTACCAGCGCAGTGTAACGTTCAATTCTACCAATGTGGTTGTAGGCCATGCCTACGAAAGACTCAATGTATTTAAACGTTACATGAACCTAGGTTCGGTCAACGACAGCCTTGCTTTGGAAAATGCCAAGCTGAATACGGCAATCCTGGCATTGAGAAATATCGATTCATCTAAAAACACTGTTGTAAAAGACACTGTAAACCATGTCCAGTATACTTATCTGGCTGCGCGTGTAATCAAAAACTCTGTTACACTAAGAAATAACATTATCACAATCAATAAAGGTTCGTTGGACGGTATAGAAAGTGGAATGGCGGTTATTTCTGCTGGCAAAGGCGTAGTGGGTTTGGTTAGAGATGTTTCTCCTCACTTGGCAACAATAGAATCACTGCTGCATAAGGATACCAAGATCAGTGTAAACATCAAATCAACCAAAGCATTAGGTTCATTGGTCTGGGGCGACCGCAATGGAGATTTTAGGAAGGCTTTTATCAAGGATATTCCAAATCACTTTAAGGTAAAACTCAAAGATACTGTAGTTACTTCTGGCTTCGGGAACTTCCCTCCGGGTATTCCCGTGGGATTAATCAGCAACAGGGGAATAGCCACAGGAGATAACTTCCTTACGATACAAATCAACCTGTTCAACGATTTCAGTACCTTGCAATACGTGTATGTGATCAAAGATCAATTAGCCCAGGAACAAAAAGTTTTAGAATCAACATTGCCGAATGAACAGTAGAATTATATTAGTTAACGTAATAAGGTGGTTTATCCTGCTTTGCATACAGGTTTTGCTCTTGAGGAATCTCAGTTTCTATGATCTGGCAACCCCTTTTACCTATATCTTATTTCTGCTGCTGCTCCCTTTTGGAACCCCGAATTTATTATTATACCTGATTGCTTTTGGTACTGGATTAACCCTGGATGCCTTTTATGATACACTTGGGGTACATACCGCAGCCTGTGTAACACTGGCCTTTGTAAGGATCCTGTTTATTTCCGTATCTGTAAGCCGGGATAATTTCGACGAACCGGAGCCAAGTCTGGGGAATATGGGCTTTAAATGGTTTTTACTCTATGCATTATTGTGCACCTTCTCTCATCATCTGGTGCTTTTCTTATTAGAAGCTTTTAAATTAACAGAACTCTCTTACACCTTGTTAAGGTGCCTTGTTAGCGGTATCTTTACCCTATTCACTGTTATATTAATAGAATTTATCTTCTATAATAGAAAAATGCGATAAATGGATAATCTTTTCAATAGAAAGTATATAATTCAAGGTTTGTTTATAGTTGTTGCGCTGATTTTGATCGGGCAGCTTTTTTATATTCAGGTGGCGAGCGACCGCTACTTCCTTTCGGCAAACAGCAATGTGCTGCGAAAAAAATATACCTTCCCGGCGCGCGGAATCATCATGGACAGAAACAACAAAGTTCTGGTTCAGAACGAACCGGTATATGACCTGATGATCACCCCAAGTCTGGTAAAACCATTTGATACGCTGGCCTTCTGCAAGATTATTGGTATCGATATGAAAGGCTTTCATAAACGCTATACCAAGGCTAAAAATCAGAGCTTCTATCAGCGGTCGATTTTCGAAAAGCAACTTTCGGTACAAACCTATGCGGCATTGCAGGAACGTTTATCGACATTTATAGGTTTCGAAACACAGAACCGCACCGTAAGACATTATCCGGATAGCGTTGCAGGCCAATTTTTCGGTTACGTGAAAGAGGTTTCAGATAAAGACATCAAAGAAAGTGAAGGATACTATCGCCCGGGTGACTACATTGGGAAAGCAGGTGTAGAACGTCAGTATAATGATGTATTGCAGGGCGAGCGCGGTGTAGAAAATACCATTTACAATGCCAGAAACGTGCCTCAGGGAAGTTACCTCAATGGTAAGTTTGATACTTTGGCGGTATCGGGTGAGACGCTGGTTTCTTCCCTTGATATTGATCTTCAGAAATTAGGCGAGCAGCTGCTCCGAAACAAGGTAGGGAGTATTGTAGCCATAGAACCTACAAGCGGCGAGATACTGGCTTTCGTAAGCAGTCCGACTTACGATCCGAACCTGATGGTGGGCCGTCAGCAGGGGAATAATTATATGGATATTTTCCGTTCGCCAAACCGCCCCTTCACAGTACGCCCACTTTCTGGGTATTATTCTCCTGGATCGGCCTTTAAACCGGTAGATGATCTAATTGCTTTGCAAGAAGGGGTAATTGATCCGAATACTACATTTAACTGTCCGGGAGGTTACTGGGCAGGAAATCACCTGGTAAGATGTGAACACGTAGACGGCCCTATCTCTATGCGCCGCGGTCTTGCCAGATCTTGTAATACCTACGCCTGTTATGTATTTCAAAAACTGATGACACAGCGCAGGTTCAAAAATAAAACCGCAGCCTACGATGCCTGGGAAGCGCGTGTAAGGAAGTTTGGAATTGGTTCTAAACTTGACCTAGACATGCCTTTTGAACGTAAAGGAAGGTTATTTACATCCGAAGAATATACCAAACGGTTTGGGAAGTATTGGGGATATACAACCGTTATTTCCCTTGCGATTGGTCAGGGAGAGATGAGTACCACTCCGCTTCAGATGGCCAACATTATGGCCACGATTGCCAATCGGGGTTATTATATCAAACCCCACCTGATCAAAGGCATTGGCGAGAAAAAAGATGTTAAAAAAGAATACCTGGTAAAAAACTATGTGGACATTGATGCCCGCAATTTTGAGCCAGTAATTGATGGGATGCAGGATGCGGTCAACGCTCCTTATGGTACCGCCAGAGAGTCTGCAATTCCAGAAATACTGCTTTGCGGAAAAACGGGTACGGTACAGAACCCGCATGGAAAAAATCACTCGGTATTTATTGGTTTTGCCCCGAGGGACAACCCGAAGATCGCAATTGCGGTAATTGTAGAAAATGCTGGTTTTGGTAGTGCTTATGCGGCACCAATTGCCAGCTATATCACCGAACGATACCTGAAAGGCAAATTAACAGGCAACAGGATTGAACGTGCAGAGTGGATGAAAAAACAGGTGGTTTTACCTGAAGTTCCTAAGCCAAAAGTTAAGGCGGCGCCAAAAGCTGCCGACAGCACAGTGAAACCGCTGCCAACGGTGCCGGTGCCGGTTAACCAGACAGTACAGATTAGTAAACCTATACAGTAAACAAATGAGTACACAGCAAGGCAGCCGTTTTTTCTTCAACGTAGACTGGGTCACCATATTGATTTATGTGGCGTTATGCGCAATTGGATTTATAAACATCTATGCTTCGATCTATAACCCGGAAACCTCTACCCTGTTTAATTTTGGGAGCAATTACGGGAAACAATTGATTTATATCCTGACCGGTCTGATGGTTGGATTTTCAATTCTGCTGTTGGACGCCAAGTTTTTCAGCGTCTTCTCCCCGATAGTCTATGGCGTAACCATGCTGCTGCTGGTAGCCGTGCTTTTTGTAGGCCGAAAAGTTGGTGGAAACCAAGCCTGGATACCTCTGGGCAGTTTTAGGCTACAGCCTTCGGAGCTGGCTAAATTTGGTACAGCATTGCTTGTTGCAAGGTATGTAGGTAACTTTAACCCCAAGTTCAGGGACATCAAGTCTATCTTTTTTGTGGCACTGATTATTTGCTGCCCACTGCTGCTAATCATGCTGCAGCCCGATACCGGATCTGCCCTGGTGTTTTTAGCTTTTATGTTCCCATTGTACAGGGAAGGTTTATCAGGCTATTTCCTCCTGATCTTTCTCGGGATGATTGTATTGTTTATTGCTGACTTCCTTGTCCCTATGGAAGTACTCATCACAATTATCATTGCCGTTGGAGCTTTCTTTGCCTATCAGAATAAGCGGAAGCAAAAAGTAATGCTCTCCATCCTGTTGGCAACCATCATTGCCATTGCCTATTTATTTGCTGTAAAGCTGAGTTATGAGAAAATACTGGAACCGCACCAGCGTACCCGTATTGAGATCATGCTGGGCTTAAAAACAGACCCTAAAGGCGCGGGTTATAATGTAATCCAATCTAAAATTGCTATTGGTTCCGGGCAAGTTACGGGACGGGGATTTTTAGAAGGCACACAAACTAAATATGGTTATGTACCGGAGCAAAGTACAGACTTTATCTTCTCTACTATTGGTGAAGAATGGGGGTTTGTAGGCTGTACGCTGGTAATCGGCCTTTATATCTTTCTGCTTTTGAGGGTGATCAATCTCGCCGAGCGGCAACGTTCCTCTTTCTCCAGGGTTTATGGTTACTGCGTAGCGAGTATCATATTTTTCCACGTATTTATCAATATAGGGATGACGATAGGCATCATCCCCGTAATTGGTATTCCTTTGCCTTTTATAAGCTATGGAGGATCGTCTCTCTGGAGTTTCACCGTGTTGCTATTTATCTTCCTGAAACTGGATTCAAATAGAATGGGCTTTATTTAGACGGAAAGCGCTGATGCAGCAGCTCATAAAACTGGTCTGCAGTTTCCTGACGCGAGGTCCAGTTATTCTTGCCTGCATAGTTGTTTTCCAAAAATGACTCCGCTGTTTTAAAATCTGGCATTTTGTTGAGCAAGTCTATTGCCTCCGCATAAGCCAGGTTATATCCGTTAAACAGGTCCTTTATATACCGCATTTTATCGTTGAGGCTAATGGCTTGTTTTAAATCTGTAATTGCCATTCTTGGTTTTTCCGCATGCTGGCTTCTTGAACCGGAATTACCTGAGAGGATATCATTTAGTGTAGGCTTTGCCACTGCTCCTTTCGCAGCTGAGGCCGCTTCAGGCTTAAGCTCAGGCTTCTCAACAGCAGCGGCCTGCTGATACACTGGTACCCAGGTTTCAACTTTTGGTGCCAGTAGTTGCGGAGGTTCTGGCTGCGCGGGTGATGTCTCAACCGGTTTTTCTGTAGCTGCAATTTCGGACTTATCTGCTATGATTGCTGTTGCTGGTTGATATAGTTCTTCTCTTACCGCGGCTTCCTCCATTTCTTCAGTCGCAGACTCCTCTTGCCCAACAACTGTCTCCTCCGGGGCAGTAAACTTAACATCTTGTTCAGCAACAGGCTCCTCTTGTTCAGCAACGGCCCCCTCTTGCTCAATAGCTGGCTCCTCTTGTTCAGTAGCTGAAACTAAAAATGGCTCAGGACCAATTTCATCATCCTCGGCTACTTCTACCTCCAGGCTATCCTTTTCTCTCAATCTTTGTTTTTGAGCAATGATAAGCTCTTCTTCTTTGCTCAATGGCCTGTCAAAGATTTCATCTACAGATTTCTCTTCAAACTCGAACTTATCTGAGCTTGGTTTTTCGTTCAGGATGAACTCAAATGGAGAAGGAGTATTATCAATTTTGAAGATGTCTTCTTCCAAAGAGGGATTTATTGGAGAGATGTGAACTGTCTCAATTTCATCGTGTTCAGTGATACCTTTCTGAGCACTATGGTCATCCTGTTTTACGGTAGGCCCCCCGACAGCTACATTTACTATTGAAGCAGCGGGTAGCTGTTCGATGATCAAGGCATCATGATCAGCGGTATGTTCAGGCAGAATTTTCTGAGTTGCTGTTGTATTTAGTTTTTTGACAATCTGGACGTGATCTGATAAGAAACTGGCATTCGCCAGAAATAGTTCAAGTTCCAATTCATTCAGTTCTTGTGGATTTTGAGCCAGATATTGATACTGATCGTTCAGTTCAGTTAGTATCTGTCCTATCTTTTTGAATATGTCCTGCTGGTTCATCATAATAGTATAACGGAAAAAATGCGAATTTGTGTTGATAACTAAACACCCAAAAATACTACAAAATTTCGATATTCGTGGGTCATTCACCCCCCTACGATAGAGCATGTTATTTAGCGAACAAAATTACAGCAGAGGAGAATTCAGAGGCAGCATCGAAGTAATTTGCGGCTCTATGTTCTCCGGAAAAACGGAAGAACTTATCAGAAGATTGAAACGTGCCGAAATTGCAAAACTGAACGTAGAGATTTTTAAGCCTGAGATTGACATCCGTTATGATGAATCGGCAGTGGTTTCACATAACTATAACTCCATTCCATCTACCCCGGTAAACAATTCAGCGGCCATTTTGTTAGTGAATCCAACCACTCAGGTTGTTGGCATTGACGAGGCACAGTTTTTTGACAGCGATCTTCCGGATGTTTGCAACAAACTAGCAAATAAGGGAATACGGGTAATTGTTGCTGGCTTGGATATGGACTTTACAGGTAAACCTTTTGGCCCTGTTCCGGCATTAATGGCTATTGCCGAGCTAGTGACCAAAGTTAATGCTGTATGTGTCAAATGCGGCTGTCCGGCTATGTATTCCTTCCGCAGGGTAGCTAATGAGTCAACCATTTTGCTTGGGGAAAAAGAAAGCTATGAACCGAGATGCAGGGCATGTTTTAACAAAGTTGAATAGTTACCAAAAAATTAATCGTATGGAAGTTTGGCAAAGAGGGCCCCTACCAGATATTTTACCATTGCTGCAGCCCGTAGCACATGCTTTGCTGCAGGCTAGAGAGGAAGTTCAGGAGTACCTGAAAGAGTTTCCATCAGAATTACTTTGGGTTCGTCCGGCTGGATTGGCTAATACCGGATTCCACCTTCAGCACCTAAGCGGCGTATTAGACCGGGTGTTTACTTATGCCAGAGCAGAACGACTTTCCGCAGTACAGTTTGCGCAGCTTGAAGAAGAAGGCGAAGATGCACCACACGGTTATACTGTAAAAGAACTCGTGGATCGGTTTGACAGACAGGTTGATTTAGCGATATCTCAGCTTAAGCACACAGCAGAAAATACGCTACCTGAATATCGCGGAATCGGACGTGCAGGGCTTCCATCTACCGTTATCGGATTACTCGTCCATGGCGCCGAACACACGATGCGCCATGTAGGACAACTACTAGTTACGGTTGCTGTAGTAAGAAATGGTGGCATTTAGGGACCTAATTCCTAAAACCTAAGAGATCTGATCTCCAGAATATTTAAATCCGATCAAAAATTATCTTTTCCTCTAAAATGTGTAAAAGGCAGTTATTTAGAATTAAATATAATATAGCGGTAGTCGAGGGTATTTAAAAGACTTTATTATGGATTAAAATCCTCCCCAGCCAATTAAATATTCTAATACAGAATAAAATTGACGGGCTTTATTCCAAATAGGAATAGCAAGTTTACCCTACCAAAAGTTAATATCGCGACCTATATTAGCAACACCCACACACACTACAGTGTAATTGCATTGAAAAGTTTCCTAACAAAGGGTAAAACAACCATTATAATACAAAATTTTTACTAGTAATAAACATTGTATTCTTATGAATAATTTTACATAGGACAAATGGATAATAATTTATTTACATTTATAACTGTAAATTATAACGAAGAATATAAATTACTTAGCCAAAATGGAAATAAAGATGAAATTAGATCCTATCGAACAACATGTGGTCGATTTTGTCAGGAAGTTGAGAGCCGATAAAAAATTAAGGCAGGAAGACATCGCTTATATCATTGGTGTAAAAGCATCTTTTATAGGTAATGTTGAAAATCTAAGCAACCCGGCAAAATATAACCTTAAACATATCAATGTTTTTGCAGACCATTTTGGGCTTTCTCCGAGGGATTTTCTTCCGCCAAGAGCCTTGATCACGAGAAAGAAGAAGGATAGTGATGCAGAGAGTGATGACCAAGAAAATATTTAAATTAGTACAGGCCTGATTGCGCCCCCATTCCTCCTACCTATTAATTTAGCTGATCAGGCAAGCCCTAAGTGTAAAATTCTTGGGCCTTAACATAAGAAATACTTGCCCTAAATCGATTAATAGAATTTACCTAAAATTCTGAGCGAAAATCAGATTAAATAGTCAGTTAGCAGAGAAAATTTGATGGTTATTTATTATGTTTAAACAGGAATAAACGCCTTTGCTTTAAATTTTAATCAAGATAACCCTCACATGAACCAAAAATCTGAACGTTTTCTCTCGCTGGATGTATTTCGAGGCATGACTCTATGCTTTATGATCATCGTAAACTCGCCAGGATGGGGTGCAGTCCCCTATGATATGCTGGAGCACGCGCCATGGCACGGACTTACGCCTACAGACCTGGTGTTTCCTTCATTTTTGTTCGCGGTAGGGAATGCAATGAGTTTTTCGATGAAAAAATTCAGTCAAATGAATAATGGAGAAGTACTATGGAAAATATTCAAAAGAACAGCAATAATCTTTCTAATAGGTTTTCTAATGTATTGGTATCCCTTCTTTCGTTATGATGCTGGAGGGAATATGGTGGTCGCACCTTTAGACCATACCCGTATCTTCGGCGTATTGCAAAGAATTGCCTTATGTTTCGGGATCGCTTCACTGATGATCCATTATCTGTCCACTAAAACCGTGGTGTGGCTAAGCATTTTGCTTTTAGTTGGCTACTACGCTATTTTATTACTCTTTGGCGTTCCGGGAGCAGAACTTACACTGGAAGGGAATGCAGGCACATGGTTAGACAGGGCGGTACTGGGAGAACTGCACATGTACCGCGGTGAAGGTGTGGCTTTTGACCCAGAAGGGATTTTAAGTACACTGCCTTCCATCGTAAATGTTATCATTGGATACTTCGCCGGTCGTTTTATACAGGAAAAAGGTAAAAACTATGAAAGTATAGCTAAGTTATTGCTTGCGGGCTTATTGATGGTTCTGGTGGCTTTAGCCTGGCATCTGGTCTTCCCTATCAATAAAAAGATATGGTCGAGTTCCTTTACGCTCGTAACGTGCGGAATCGACTTACTGGTGATCGGTGCCTTGTTATATTTGATCGAAATCAAACAGTCAGTGGCCTGGACAAGGTTTTTTGTCGTCTTCGGTAAAAACCCCTTATTCATCTACATTGTGGCGAGTTTGTTAATGGAAACTATCAATCTCATTTTTCCGCAGCTGCATTTCAGTAAATGGATTAACGTAGTATTTTTCCAGGTGATTGCACCCGGACCATTGGGATCATTGTTATGTGCAATAGCTTATATGCTGATTTGCTGGCTGGTGGGCTACATACTGGATAAGAAGAATATCTATATCCGGGTTTAAAAATCACATTTCAACATAAAAAAAGAGGTTATCCACATTTATTTGTGGATAACCTCTTTTTTTTGGGGATAAACTGAATTATGACCAGGCATTTCTCAGGAAACGCATCCAATTTCCGCTCATCATATTCTGAATATCTTGTTTCTTATAGCCTCTTTTATCAAGCAAGACAGGGATCTTTTGCAAATCGGCAATGGTCTCGATATCATAAGGACATTGTTCTTTTCCGAATGCGCCATCAAGATCAGAACCTACACCAATATGTAGGGTATTACCAGCAATCTGGCAGATATGGTCTAAATGATCTACCATCACCTCAAGGTTACAGTGCATACCTCTTGGAGTGGAGGTACCGCGAATCCAGTTAGGTACCATCATCCAGGCATCAAGTGCCAGCCCGATAACAGCTCCGCGGTCTACGAGTGCTTTAATCATCGCATCGCTGTACTGGCGATTATGGTTTACAAGAGCACGGCAGTTGTTATGTGAAGCCCAAACGTGACCATTGAAATGATCCAGGGCTTCCCAGAAAGAGTCGTCACAGAGATGCGTAGCATCCAGAATGATATTGAGCCGCTCCATTTCCTTTAGTAGAGCATGTCCCTGCGGGCCCATTAAACCAGTGGCATCTGTTCCTTGTGCATAACGACCGGGACCATAATGCGCAGGGCCCACTGCACGTAAACCATAAGCATGTGCGCGCTGCAGGTGGTCTACCGTTATCAGAGAATCTGCACCCTCAAGGCTTAGGATATAACCGATAGGCTTAGCGGTATCGGGTACGTCACTCTCCCATAAGGTAATGTGTTTTTCGAGCGTCTCGAGATTGTGAATTTGCACCATCTCTCCTGCTTCTTCCATTGCTTTATACCAGGCAACCTGTCCTTGTGTTTGTGCCCAGGCCTGCTCAGCCGAATGCCAGCCGGGCAGTTTGTTGCCGGGTGCTACATAACGGGCAATCTGTGTAGCCACAACAAGACCTATTTTACCCCTTCTTAACTCGGGTAATGAAACTACCGAAAGTGCCCTGTCGGGTTTATCCGTTAAGCCTTTTTCTCTTTCATTGATCGCTGAAACCGGTAAACGCAAATCACGGTTCCATTCCAGCGCATTCATACTTAAATCAAGGTGTGCGTCTATCGTAAACATGCTTTTATAAACTAAATTTTAATTTTTCTCTCCCTTGAAATGATCTTCCATTCTCCCGTTTTCTTTTGGTTATCTATCACCTGGGCCTCACCATAAAGGGCTACAGTAGGACAAATATGAATCGGAAGTCCATACAATACATCTCCGATGTTGAAGTTATGATTTTTGCCGACGTCCAGCACCAGATGTTCTTCACTCTGGCCAATAACCCTGGCCGATGCTGCGTTCAAAAAGAATACCCTGTTGGCAACTTCATTCTCCGCAGCGACTGATTTATGGCCCAGATCTACTGTGATCAGTCTTTCATCCGTAAGGGAAATTACCCGTGTAAGCACCAAAGCCGCAGTCAGGTATTCCTGTTCCGCAAAAGCATCATGATATCCTTTATCCCATAAAACAAAAGTTCCGGGACTGCATTCGAAGCCATCTATTGCTGCATAAATAGGATATGTAGGTGTCCCGCCTGCAACAACTACCGGCGAGGGAAGTCCGCTTGATACAATAGCCTGCTGCAGTTTAACAATAGCATTGATAACCAGAGCTGCTTTTTCTTGCCTAATGGATAAAGATGCGTCATGAATATGTCCGTCATAAGCATGCAGCCCGATGATATTTACTCCCGGCTCTGCACTTGCCAGCTGATAGAGGTTCAATGCCTTTTCGTCCGGACGAATACCTGTACGGTTCATGCCTACGTTGAGGTCCACGAAAATAGATATGATTACTCCTGCAGCGCGCGCCGACTGGGCGATGGCTTTCAACGAGACTTCATTGTCTACAAGACAGGAAAAAGCAGTATTGGGAAATGCCTTCATCAGCCCAATAAAGCGTTCAACTTTTGGCCCCACGGGCTGATAAGCAAGCAGTACATCCGGAGCTTTACACATGCCCAGCATTTCTGCCTCGGCAATGGTAGCGCATTTGAATTTGGTAATTCCCGCATCCAGCATCAGGGAAGTAATTTCACTGTTTTTATGCGTTTTGACATGCGGCCTCAGCCTGCTCACCTCATTGATGCTCGCGGTTAGCCTTTTTATGTTTTCAATAATCCTGTCCTGGTAAAAAATCAGGGCCGGGGAATCGATCTGATCGGCATTGCCGATCAGATGCCAGCTCTCCCCTGATTCGCTAATCATGCAGTTCAAACAGGGCTTCAATCTCTACCGGAATATTATCTGGTAACGATCCAAAACCAACGGCACTGCGTGTTCCAATTCCATTTTCTTCTCCCCATACCTGGGCAAAAAGCTCACTGCATCCATTGATGATAAAAGGATGTTTTTCAAAATCAGGCGAACAGTTAACCATTCCCAGAACTTTAATCACTCTTTTAATACGGTTTAGTGAACCAAGGTTAGCCTTGATGGTAGACAGCATTGTTAAGCCAACCTGTCTTGCAGCAAGTTTACCCTCATCCTGGTTTAGGTCTGTACCAATACGGCCAATAATCAGGCTTTTATCATCCTGAACAGGACCATGTCCTGAAAGATAAAGGTATTTTCCATCAATCAGATAAGGTTTATATACACCAAGCGGCGTAGGTGCCGGTGGTAAGTTTAATCCTAATTTTTCAAATTGCTCATCTGCATTGTAAGTTTCCATATTGTATTTAATTATATAAGTTGATTTAATAAAAGTACGCCTATTAGTCCTACCACACCAACAATTGATTCCATTAGTGCCCAGGATCTGAAAGTATCCTTGAGGCTGAGGTTAAAATATTCCTTAAACATCCAGAAACCTGCATCATTGACGTGGGAGAACATCAGACTACCCGCACCAACCGCAAGCACCATAAGGTTTGGATCAGTATGCGTAGCAGCCATTAACGGCAGTATAATGCCCGCGGTAGTTAAGCCCGCTACCGTGGCGGAACCTACTGCGAACCTAATTACAGCAGTAATCAGCCAGCCTAAAAACAAAGGCTGCATATTGAGGTCTTTCAGCATATCTGCAATCTGACCACTAACACCACTTTGTACCAGCACCTCTTTCAAAGCACCAGACCCACCGATGATGAGTAAGATCAGCGCTACATCTTTGATTGCATCGGCATAGATATTCATAATATGCTGCACCTTTTTGCCCTGAAATAAACCGAGGGAAAGTGTAGCAGTAATTAAGGCGATGAGCATAACCACATCGGCATGGCCAAAAAAAGCAACCATCTTCATCAATACGGGATCATCAGCGGCGGCAAAGGAACCTACAGTGGCTACAATTAGCAACAGCACGGGTAACAAAGCCGTAAAAAAACTATTAAACGTGCCCGGCAACTTATCTTCTTCCATATCATTGGGAATGAATGTTTGGAGCGGGGTAGAATTTATGTTTTTAAGTGTTCTGGAAAAAATAGGGCCACCAATAATAATCGCTGGAATAGCAATCAGCAATCCATAAAGAAGTGTTAAACCCATATTAGCCTCAAATTGTATAGCCAAAGCAGATGGTGAGGGATGTGGGGGAAGAAAACCATGGGTTACCGATAATGCAGCGAGCATAGGCAAGCCAATATACAGGGGCGGAAGCTTGTACTTGTATACCACCGAAAAAATAAGTGGAATCATTAATACGAAACCAATCCCATAAAACAAGGGGATACCGATCAAAAAACCCGTAGCTACCACTCCCCATTGTATATATTTTTCACCGCAGATATTCATGATAACGGAGGCAATCTTTTGTGCGGCACCACTCTCGGCAACTAATTTACCCATCATGGCACCAATGGTGATGATTATTGCCAAAGATCCTAAAACATCCCCTATTCCTTTTTCTACTGCACCAGCGACTTTATTAATGGGAATTCCGAGGGCAATACCTGCCAGAAGAGAGACAATCAGGAAGGAGATAAATGCATTGATCCGGAATACGGAAACCATTACAATGAGTAACAGTATGCATAACAATACGATGAGAAGGGTCATTTACAATAATTTAATTCACAATAATTTCATCCAGCAACAGCGATGCCTTAGCCCCGGCACCATATGCCCCCGCAGGAATTAACCCCTGATTCACAGCTGTAAATCTTACAAATCTTGCCTGCATGGGTTTAAATTCGGCAATAACCTTGTTGATGCCCTCGTCGGTAAAGCTATTCTGGCTATATACATCAGTATAATTTTCACCGTCGGAAGATACTGCAAATTTTATAATTTGCGGTTCCCACATGCGCTGCCAGTGATATTTTAGTAGCTGAGTTTGTATTTCAGCAATGATTTCAATTTTTCCAAGGTCGAGCACTGCATCCAGATTCTCACCGCTGAAGGTGGTCCATTGACCATCATTATAATACTTACTCCCCTGAACGCCATTTAAGAGGCCTTGCAAAACTTGCTGGCCAACATTTGCAAGCGTGTCTGTCATATTTACAAAAGACTTGCCCGTAGCTTTACTCACCACAAAAGCCTGTTCATAAATCCTCTCGGGTTTATTGTTACCATTGAACACTGCAGCCCTGATTGTTGAAGTCTTGGAGATGCGCAACGTCATATGATAAACCGGACTATTTTTATCTGGTTTGGTGCCATCGCTGGTATAACGGATAAGACCCGCCGGATTGCTGCTCTGCAACCTAAGTTCGGGAAGGCCATCTTTCATTGCCAGCTCCCCTTTTACCTCATCATAGTTGCGGAAGTCATTTATCTTAAGTTTACTGATGAGGTTTTTTTGCTCCCGCAATCTGCTTAAAAAGTTGGCATAGTTACGCTGTTTTTTTGGCGACCAGGCAATTTCAGAGAGTGCGAACATCCGTGGGAACATCGCATACTCGGCTTTCTCCGGACTGCTCAAATACTCTGACCATACATTGGCCTGAACACCTTTGATGTAAACTGCTTCTTCTGGCGACAGCTCTTCTGGTACTGGCTCATAGGCATAGACCTTCTCGAGCGGCGTATATCCTCCAGCAGCGGTTTGCTCATTGTCATAGAGTGATTGAAAGTAATCCAGGTAAACATACTTTTCTGGCGTCATGATCACATTGTGTCGAAGTTTTGCTGCCGCGATACCACCTTCAAGTCCTCTCCAGCTCATAACCGTGGCAGAAGGGGCTAAACCACCTTCAAGAATTTCGTCCCAGCCAATAATCTCCCTGCCTTTGCTGATCAGGTACTTTTCCATGCGCTGGATAAAATAACTCTGCAGTTCGTGTTCATCCTTTAAATTTTCTGCTTTAATCCTTGCCTGGCACGAAGGACAGACTTTCCATTGCGTTTTAGGAGATTCATCGCCACCAATGTGGATATAATGGGACGGAAACAGCGGCAACACTTCATCCAGTACCTGCTGCAGGAAAGTAAATGTATCTTCTTTACCGGCACAATATACATTATCAAATACCCCCCAATAAGTTGCGGTTTGATAAGGCCCGCCAGTACAGCCAAGTTTAGGATAGGCAGCGAGTGCAGCCTGCGCATGTCCGGGCATTTCTATTTCGGGGATAACGGTGATTTGTCGCTGTGCGGCATATCTTACAATTTCCTTCACCTCCTCTTGCGTGTAATAACCGCCATAAGGTTTCCCATCAAAACGATGCGGGTCGCTACGTTTATGGCCAATGATAGTTTCATCACGATAAGCGGCTGCTTTTTGTAATTCAGGGAATTTCTTGATCTCTATGCGCCAGCCCTGATCGTCGGTCAGGTGCCAGTGAAAAGTATTAACCTTGTACAAAGCGAGAATGTCGATCCATTTTTTTATGGAGGCCACCGGGAACATATGCCTGCTCACATCCAGGTGCATGCCGCGATAGCCAAAACGCGGATAATCTGTAATGATACAGCCGGGTACAATAAGCTTAGCTTTCTGACCTTTGCGGAGTAATTGGGTAAGGGTTTGCAATCCGTAAAACACACCTGCTTCGTCATGACCGGTAATTTTTACCTGTTCTGCGGAAACAGTTAAGCTATAACCTTCTTTTTGCGGTACCGCAGCAGCATTGAGCTCAAGCACAATGCCTTTTGCAGTTTTTTTTGCTGAAGGGCTAAGTGTAAAACCTCCTAAAGCATTGAGATATTGGTTAAAGGACGCAAGGTTTTGTGCACTGATTCCTTTACCAAGCGAAAGACCGGTAGCGGGGCCAAGTTCAAAAACTGATTTTTGAGGCTGCACCGCCACCGGCATCGGAATGACCGACAGCTCATCTACCTGCTGCGCGCTTGCTTCCAGGCAAGCCAGTAGCAATAGGCAGGCGGACAGGAAGATTGTAATCGATCTTTTAGAATTCATTATAACGTTAATACACTGGTTTCACCTTCCACTGCAACCTGCTGCTGCTCAGCAATTGCTTTGTATTCGTAACGGCTACCTTTTTTCAAGCCTTTTGGCTGTATAGAAAAGCTGCCATTAGCATCGACAGGAACCCAATCAGTTTTCACCCATGGCGACGCATATAGTGTTTCTACCTGACCTGCGTAAGGGCGGTAATAGAATCTGCCGCGTTTAATTTGACCAGGTTTGAAATCCGAGACCTTGCCCGACATGGTAGACGCGCCAGTTGTAACCACAGCAGATTTGCCCGTTGCCACCAACACTGCTTCCTCAAAAACAGGGTTTACATTTTCCAGTTTAATTACAACGGCATTTGGCCAGCGGTGATCGTCATAGATCCTTTGAGCTTTTACCACTGAAACCTCCAGCCCTTCAGCCGTTTGTTTGAATTTACAGCTCACATCCAGGTTAGGTTTATATTCGATAATCTCGCTGTTCTGACCCAATACACTTACTTTAGTTGCTGCACTGCCTTTTACGGAGCGCAGTAAAAAGGTTTTGCGTTCAGCTTCTTTCCAGTTTTCTGCATCAGTTACAAAAGCATATACTGTATTTTTACCTTTTCTGGTGAACCATACTTTATCTTCCTGACTTACCACCCAGCTGCGTACACTGTCCATACTTTCATGGTTAATGAAGTTCCACAACGCCATTTCGCGCAGTCGGTCTTCTTGCTGAATAGCCATCTCACCATTTGGCTTCGGACCAACGTTTAATAATAAGGACCCGCCTTTAGCTCTTGCTTCAATCATCAGGTTGATAAGCTGCGTACCAGATTTATAACGGTCGTTTGTTGGCTGATACTGCCAGGCGGTACCCATTGTAATTGGAGATAACCATGGCTGCGTAATTCTTGCACCCGGCAGTGCCTGCTCCGGAGTTTTGATTGCTCCGCGAGTGATCAGCAAATCTGGCTGTATCTTCCAGCAAGTAGCTTTTACCACATCCTTAGGCTCACCATCGATAAAGAATACGTCGATCTTGCCATAGTTTTTCATCAGCTCCTCACACTGAGTACGGTTATAATCGTCCAGTTCTTTTACGGTTTTAGCATCCATTTTAACATTGGTTCTGCTAATTGGAATATTATGGTTGCGCAGGAAGTTAAAATCTTCAGGTGAGAAATAGAAACCAACATCCAGTCCGACCTCTCTTGTAGCCTCTACAAACTCCTTCAACATATCCTTTTTATAAGGGGTTTTGGTGATGTTAAAGTCTGTGGTCTTGGTATCCCAGAAACAGAATCCAGAATGGTGTTTTGTTGTAAAACAGATATATTTCATTCCGGCCATTTTTGCCAGGACAGCTATCTCTTTAGGATTGAATTTTGCCGGATCAAACGTTTTAGGTAAATCATTAAAATACTGGTCAACGTAGTCTTTTGAAGCTCCTACCAGCGAGTGACTGATCACTACACCTAATTGAGCATCCACATTAAAGTGGATAAAAAGTCCCGCGCCAGTATTGCGCAGCCATTCTTCGCGTTCGGGTTTATTTAAATTATAGCTGCTGCCTTCATCGTCATTTACGACATCGTTTTGAGCGGATACCACCTGGCTGAAAAGGCATAGACCCAGGATCACATAGATTAGTTTCATTTTGTGTTTGTTTGTATTGTGGTTTTAGGTTGTTACTGCGTTTTATCCCACCAGATTCTGGTCATAAAGTCGTCGGCACCCTGCCTTGCAATTGCAGCATCCAGAGATGCCCTGTTTAAATTTTGTTCTGCCAGCGGATAAAGCATTCTTCTGAATATTTTTCCTCCTGTTGCATTCCCTACATAATTCACAGGAATCAATGCAGGGAAGCCTGTTCTGCGGTAACTAGAAAAGGCCTCCTGAGCATCAGGAAATAAAGCTAACCAAAATTCTGTATAAATCTGATTCATTTGCGCGCTAAAATCGCCGGCAGGATTCAATTTATGATATTTGATATAGGTATTAATTTGCAGGTCAGAAATTATACCATCAGTTGGTGAAATAATGGCCCATTGTTTCATTGCCGATGTAATTCCGCTTTCATAAAGAGCTGTAATTGAACCTGAATACCATCCTCTTAGAGCAGCTTCGGCTAACAAAAAGTTTGTTTCGGCAGTGCCGAAAATGATTTTCGCCCCGCTTAGCAGCACCACAGTTTTTAAGTTGGGCTCACTATAAGTGACAAAATCTGAAGGTTTAGCATTTAATGTTGCCGGCATTCCTTTTTGCACTGCAAAGGCAGTGTCTGGCTGTGCGGCAGATGCCGGAGTCGGCTTAACCCAAACCACAGAAAAAATTCCGAGACGCGGGTCTTTGTTGGTCTTGAGCTGGTTGATGAATACATCCTGGTATTTACCACCTTCGGTATTGTCTACACCATTGGCTTTAACATAGTCGCTATTATAAAGATTGAGGGCGATGGGGTTTTTGTTGATATCCTGACCGGTGCTTAGATAATTGATTTTGGCAATATCCGCATCTGAAGTAATCACCCCGCCAGCTATTGCTTTACGCACCCAGGTTTCTGCAAGGTTCACATCTACTTTTGTCATGCGCATACCCAATCGCAGCATCATGGAATAGGCGAACTTCTTCCATTTATCAATATTGCCGCCGTAAATAAGATCGGCCGTTCCAAAGGTTTCTGGTTTTGCAGTATTGAAACTTGTTGCTGCCTCGTCGAGCTCTTTAAGCATATCTGCATAGATGGATTGCTGCGAATCATATTTAGGCTTATAGTTTACCGCAGTATAACCTGTGGCAGCTTCAGAATAAGGAATATCACCATAAAGATCGGTAATGCGGCTGTAGCAATAAGCCCTCCATATCCGGGCTGCCGATAAGAGGTTTACTTTTTCAGCATCGTCTTTTACGGCTCCAATTACCAGCGCAAGCTCATTGATCTCCTGAAAGTAGGCGTTACTGAAAACGGCGCTCGACTGCTGGCTCTGGCTGGACACGTATTTAGAACCAAAGCCGGCAACATCATTAAAGCTGGTGGTATATTGCATCGTTCCCAACAACAAATTGAGGTTATTTTTTGCACCATCATATTGGGCTTTGGAAAACATCAATCCTGGCTGAATCTGTGCTGAAGCCTCAGGATCCGTACTTAACTTATCAAAATCTTTAGTGCACGACGATAGGGTTGTGCCAAAAAGGCCACAGGCAAGCATCGCTATATAGGGTATCTTATTAATTTTCATACTGATTGTTCTTAGAATTTAACCATTAAGTTCATACCAAAAGTTCTTGTTCTTGGTAAACCGATAGATTCAAAACCTTGTGCGTTTCCGTTGGTAAAGCTAGACTCCGGATCAAAGTTTTCTGTCTTTTTGTACAGTGTAGCCAGGTTTCTTGCAACAAATGAGATACTTGCAGACTGGATCTTAACAAGCTTAAGGTTGCTCACCGGAATATTGTAAGAGAAGATAATCTGGCGCAGCTTGATAAAACTCCCATCATGCAAAAACAACTCAGAATAGTTTCTCATGTCGTTATAATAAGCACGAATACCGGTCACGGGAATTGTAGCATTATAAGCATTACCAGCCTGATCTACACCACTCAGCGCCAGTCCGTTTTCCCTGCCTGGCAGGGTACTTTTCATTAAACCCAAACGTGTAGCATAGAGCTCTTTAACAGAGAATACCTTATTACCAAACTTACCGTCAACCAGGAAACTGAACGTAAAATCCTTGTACTTAAAATCATTCGACAAGCCCATAGTCACCGGAGGAACGCCGTCTCCCAGCTCTTCCAGACCTGTAGCTACGGGCCTTCCAGTAGTTGCATTGTACACAATTTGTCCATCGTTGTTCCTCAGGATGCGGGTTCCAACTATAGTTCCATACGAACTGCCCACTGTTTGATTTACATAAGCCCAGTTACCAACACTGTTGGCTACCTGGAAAGTGCTTGTTCCATCTACCAGTTTGATAACTTTACTCTTGTTATAAGAAAAGTTATAGCTTACATTCCAGCTAAAGTCATTAGTCCTAACTGGTGTGCCTGTCAGCAATGCCTCCACACCTTTATTGCTCAGCTCACCTACATTTAGGATTGCACTGCTATAGCCCGAGGTAGTAGAGATAGTGGCATTTAAAATATCATTGGTTGTTTTGCGGTTATAATAGGTTAAGTCTAATCCTACACGGCTGCCGAACATTTTCAGTTCCATACCACCTTCATATGTGGTGGACGTATATGGCTTAAGGTTGGCATTAGGAATAGTTCCAGTACTCACATTTTGTAGTGGCACACCCGAACTTGGTGTATTGGTAAAGGATAAGTTGGTCATATATGGCGTATCTGCACCCCCGCCTACCTGTGCCCAGGAGCCTCTTAATCTCAGGGTATTAATTGAAGAAGGTAATTTCACCGCATCTGACAGTACAAAACTACTTCCGATACTTTGATAAAGTATGCTGTTATCGTCTAAACTCAAGGTAGAAAACCAGTCGTTTCTTGCAGTGTAGGTCAAGAAGAGTACGTTTTTATAATCAAAGTCTGCCGAGCCGAAGATAGAGTTGGTCCGGATGCGGCTGGTAGTAGGAATTGTACTGGCGGTAGTCAGGTTTTTAAAACTGTAGAAATAAGGGATCGTAAAGTTAGCTCCGTCCATATTGATTTGTTTGTTTTCAAATCGGCGGCTGTTGGTACCTCCCAAAATGGAAATCCCAAACTTATCGTTAATCCTGGTTCTGTAATTTCCTGTCAGCATTGCATTAGTCTCAGAGACATCAGATTTTATGCCCGAGTAGAGTCCCATTGGCGTATACAGATCACCCGTTGGCAGGATATTGGTATAGTTATAATTATAGAAATCCCTGCTGATAGTTCCCTTCAGTGTGAAATTTTTAACCACATCATAGATAAGGGATCCCTGACCAATAAAGCGGTTTTTAACATCTTCCTGCTGGTATTTGTTCTGCACGAAGTATCCATTTGTTGCAATACTGGCATCATTCCATGGCATTTCATTACCCTGTGCGTTAAAGCCCGGACTAAGCCATCTTACATCTACGGTATTGGCAACTTCATAAGGCAGCCAGTTTGGGTTACCTTGTGCATCGCCCGCGCCTGTTCTGTTAAAACCTTTCTCCAGATTGTACTGCGCCAGACCTTCTACCCTAATTTTGTCGGTAATTCTGGCGTTGATATTTAAGTTACCGGTCTGACGTTTGAATTTGGTGTTTGGCAAAATCCCCTTACTGTTCAGATCGGCCAGCGACAAACGGTAAGTTATCGCTTCATTACCACCAGAAAACGCAATTGTATTGGTGAAATTGGTTCCGGTACTGTAATAGTTTTGGATGTTATTTTTCTGCGCGCTATAAGGATGGGTTAACCCGTCAGCGGCAATATAGTCCGAGCCATCAATTCTGGCACCAAAGGATAGTCGCCCTGTAGCGATTGCCTCATTTTGTGTCAATGGTTTTTTTCCGTCCAGTCCCTGACCATATTCGTACTGGTAGTTATTGTCGTTGATGGCATTCTCCACAGTAAACGTAGAATTATAGTCTACCCCAACGCCTTTCTGCATCCTACCCTTTTTTGTGGTAATCAAAATAACCCCGTTACTGGCTCTGGAACCGTAAAGCGCTGCAGCTGTACCACCCTTTAGTACCGTCATCGATTCTATATCGTCTGGGTTGATACTTGAAATACCGTCTCCCCTGTCAACGTTATTTGCACCGCCATTTGTAGATGCCGCCCCACCCGGAACGCTGTTATCAATCGGCATTCCGTTTACCACATATAATGGCTGGTTATTTCCATTGAATGATCCGTTACCACGGATAACTACGCGGCTTGAACCACCGGGACCCGTTGAGAGCCCCGATGCATTCACACCCGCAACTTTACCTGTAAGCGCATTGGCCACGTTATTCTCACGTGCCTGCGTAAATTCTGATCCTTTCACTTCTGTAAGTGAATATCCTAAAGATTTGGTTTCTCTTTTTATACCAAGGGCAGTAACTACCACCTCATTGAGTTTTGCACTGCTTTCCTCGAGGGTCACATTTACCGGAGCTGCGAAATTGGTAATCACTTTTTCTTGGCTTGTGTAGCCAACGGAGGCGATGGTCAGCGTAACCAGCTGGCCCTTCAAGGCATCTGGAACCGTAAGACTAAATAATCCGTTTGCATCAGTAGACGCACCCGTTTTAGTCCCTTTGATATACACTGTAGCACCAATCAAAGGCAGCTTGTCAGTGCCAGATATAATTTTTCCTTTAATCACATCTACAAGAGATTTTTGCTCAAGGAGGACAAACTGGGTTTCGCTTATTTTGTTAACGCCTAGCTGCGTACCGGCAATGGTTTGCTCCAAGGCCTCTTTTGGGTTTGTTAACGTGAGGCTTTCAATCTGTACCGAAGAAACATATTTGTTTTCAAGGATTCCTTCTTTGTAGGCAATCTGAATGTTGAATTTCTTCTTAATCACCTCCAGTGCGCTTTTAAGAGAGACTTTACTATCAGACTCGTTTTGTATATTATCGTATTTATTGAGGTGTACTTTGTTACTGGCAAAAACAACCTGAGTGAATCCATAGACTGAATTGCCAAACAGCATTAATAATAGGCAACAGCATTTCATCACCCGGTTAAGGTAAATTTTATTCATAATTAAGGAACTGGTTAGTGGTTAGATTGATTTAGTTTGTGATCGTAATAATTTTCTTATCCTGTTTGACGGAAACATGAAGTGTGCTCGAAATAACATCCAGCAGTTCTTTCACGCTGGAGACATTGATTTCTCCTTCAATTTTAAGGGCGGGTGATACGTCGGCACCAAGGTTTACCTGGTAGCCATAGTCATCTCGCAGTGTCTGAGAAATCTCTTGCAGGGTAGCGCCTTTAAAGAATAAATGATGATTTACCCATTTCGAAAGTTTTCGGGCATCTGCGAGTTTTGTTCGTGTGGTAATGGCGCTGACCGCATGCTCAACATAATCGCCAGGGCGCATTATCAGCGATTTAACCTTTACATTCTCCTGCTTTGCAAAATCCACCCTGATCTTCCCGCTTAGAAGACCTATTTTTGTATTCTCATGTCTGCTCTTTACATTGAAGGTGGTTCCTAGGACTTCAATGTTAAGGTCACGGGCATGAACAATAAATCTCTCTTCGAGAAGGATATGCAGGGTGTCAATATTGATATGTCTGACTTTAAACAAAGCTTCACCCTGAATCCAGATTTCTCTTGGCCCTTTAGTCCATGACCGGGCGTAGCTGATAGAAGAATTACCGTTTAGGGTAACGATAGAATGATCAGGAAGTTCAACTGTTTTTATTTCTCCATAAACAGTGGAAACATTTAATGGTATATTATAATACCAATATCCTATACCGATGCTGGATACAAGAAAGAACATGGCCGCAATTCGGAGGTAAGCCGCAGTAGTGAACAAACGTTTTCGAACGGGGGCCTGGCTGGCGAGTGTGTTATTTATTCTGTTCCAAACCTCTTCTTGCTGATTTTGATTGTCGAATCGATCTTGTAAACGGTATCTCCTTATAAAATCGGCAGCACTTGAGACTATTGCTTTCCGTTCTGGATACTGATTAAGAAAAGAGTTCCAGAATTGATCCTTTGCTGTTGATGGATTAATTACATAACTAATAAAATAGTCGTCTGTTAAAAAATCCACAAATTCAAAAGTTATATATTTAGAAAAATCCATTTAGCTTATAAATTACCAATACTATTTAAGGTTATTACACTAAAAACACCTGAATTATCCCTCCCCTTTGATATTTATTTCTAAAAAATCAGAAATTACCTCTCAAAGCACCAACAATAGACATTAATAATAACATTTTTGAAATTTTGAGCGTATCCTGCAAAGAATTTATGCCTTTATAAAGTAATTTATAGGACGAACTTACAGTAATACCCATAATTTCAGCAATTTCTTCATAGCTCAGCTCCTCGTAAAATCGGAGGTAAATGATTTCTTTCTGACGCGCAGGCAGCGCATCTACGACAGATTTGATTTTCTTCTGCAAGCTCAATTCCTCTTCTGAAGCAATCATGCGCTGATCAAAGGAAATCTCGAAGGGAAAAGGAACACTCCCCTCTTCTTCGAGGTTCACAAATTTCGAATGTGTTTCAATCTTACGCAGCAGGTCTCCACGAAGTGCTTTATAGAGGTAGTTTTTAACAGATGCCGGTGTTGACAGGTTTGCTTTGTTAGTCCAGAGCTTTACAAAAAGATCATGAACTGCGTCTTCGATCAGGTTAACGTCCTGTGAAAATTTGTACCCGTAATTATTCAGTAATTTGAAGTGCCTTTTATAGAGCTCAGTATAAGCCTGCCAGTCACCTGTCTTAAATGAACTCCAGAGTTCAGCATTTTCAGCATCGAAGTTTAAAGCATGTTGTGACATTTGGTTATAAGTTTATCAAAAAATTCTCTTTCCTCGGACATTAAAGGGTGTAAATCAACGACTCTAAGCAGCACAAAGAAGAGGTCTTAAATTGAGAATTTTTAATAATAGGCAATTATTCTGGATTATTCAAAGCTTTGTAAATGCCATCTGCCCAATATTCTCCAAGACGCGCAGCCCCCTCTTCATTAGGATGCAGGCTAAATATCCCCTGCTGCCCCTTTTCGGCTTGAAAGAGAGAAGTATGCAGCTTAAAGTATTTGAATACTTTCTTGTTGCCAGCGTACACTCTATGGGGGTAAGCGGATTGATACCGCTTAACGAGTTTGTTTATTTGAGGGAAATAAGACTGTAGCCTTTGCAGTCCTTCTGCCAGATACATGGAACCATTATAGGTGTTTTCACTATACCAGATTGGATATTGAATAATAAGCTTAGATCCCGGATAATCATCTAATAATCTTCCGGTGATTATTTTCAGGTTGACAAGGTAATCCTCCGTAGAGACCGGAGCACCATGAGGTCCCTTTATGGCACTATCGTTTGTTCCGAGCACCAATGAGAATATCAGCTGCATGCTGGTGTCAGCTTTTGCCTCTGCTGCCGCATTTGCTGCTCTGGAGAATAATTGCCCTTCGCCTGGCAGCCAGTCTACTGTTGTAGACCCGCTTTTGCCTACATTATAAACCCGAACCGTGCTGATACCTTTCATTTTTTCGAGGCTTTTTCCGGCGATAACCGGGGGAGCCTGCGTTTGTGGACTCGGCAGACCAGCACCTTGTGTAATGCTATTGCCGATGAAAATGACGCTTAATTTTTTAGCACTGGTCTGCGCCTGACTAAAAGACATATGCAGGGCAATCAAAATTACTAACAATAACGTCTTACGTATCGACTTATATGACATAACCTTTTCTTTAGCGTAGTAATGTAAACATTTTGATCCCCAATCTAAGGTTAAGGGACGGAAATGTCGGATTTTACTTCTTCGAGAGCTGATCAACTGTGCTGAAATATACTGTATGCACATCCTCGTCTTCAAATATCTTATCAATCTTCAATATAAAATTCACCAGCAGTACGAGGTAGGTAATCAAGGTAAATGAACCGTAATATAGCAAGGGTATGGATTGAAAGCAGAACGAACCAACGATAATCAAAAGCCCAAGAATCGCAATACCGCCGCTTCGCCTTTTCTCATTAACCAGGTCGTTCATATACACTATGGTTGAGATGATCCTGTTAATTTTTGCATCACTAAGGTTCGCGATAAAAATTTTGATTTCCATTTCATCCGATCCCAGTTCATTGAGGACGGCCCGATAATGCCTGCTCGATTTCAGGCACTGCTGATAAGATTCTTCAATTAGTTCGTCCGTCATGAGATCGAATCCCCCTAATGAATTTGCTTGTTTTTGTTCCAGATCATTAAGGGAATTGTAAATGAAAGCGACTTTTCCCTCTCTGGAGATTCTAATTCCTTGTTCCATTGTAGTTGTACTTAACTGATTCTTTCTTTATGATAAATTTACAAACTCAGATTCAGAAATCCAATTTAAAGTTTTGTTATTCAAACAATTATATTAAATTTAATGTAAAATTTATAAGACAATACTGTTCTGCGAGGTTTAGGCAAACCATATCAGCCAGGCCATCGACCACAAAGACCTTTAACAAGAGGTTATCTTTTAGGACAATAAGGGAGGTTTTTCGGGTACTCAAGGGGTTGTCGTACCCTTGTCGTACCGTTGTCGTACCGTTGACCTACCCAATGGGTAAATTAAGGGCAGGAGAACTGTAAGACAAGTATACTTCAATTGTACGTCAAGGGTAGGTCAGATAGCTTGGGTCTGCAAACTCTTGCTCCTCTCAATAGCTGATCCGTGAGAAATAAATAGCAAAAAAGCCTGTTCTCAAAATGAAAACAGGCTTTTTATGGAAGTGGTGTGGGCCGGGATCGAACCGGCGACACAAGGATTTTCAATCCTTTGCTCTACCGACTGAGCTACCGCACCATCCTTATTATTAACATGGTAATCACCATGCCACCCTCGGTTGGGAATTTAAAGCAAAAAAGCTTCAGATGAATCTGAAGCCTTTGCAGTGGTGTGGGCCGGGATCGAACCGGCGACACAAGGATTTTCAATCCTTTGCTCTACCGACTGAGCTACCGCACCATCTTTACTATAACATATTTGACCATGTTCCCCTCGGTTGGGAGTGCAAATGTAGTTTCTTTTTTTGAATTGCAAAACTTTTTTTAAAAAAACCTTTTAAAGCCAGCAGATTTATTTAAAACCGCTCTAAATTTTCAACAATTATGCAAGCATAGCAATTTGTTTATGCTATTTATTTTATCTTAGCATGTAGTAAAGATTCAACTGAGTAATGATTTCACAAATTCTATTTATTGCCATTACCCTGGCAGCCGTTGTCCTCTTCAGTATAAATGTGAAGAAAGTGATCCGGAACATAAAGCTTGGAAGATCAGCCGATCGATCTGACCAGCCTGCTAAACGCCTGATGACTATGGTAAAAGTTGCGCTCGGCCAGACAAAAATGGTAGTACGCCCTATCCCCGCAGCGCTGCACTTTATAGTTTATGTAGGCTTTGTAATCATCAATATCGAAGTCCTTGAAATCATGATTGATGGTATCTTTGGTACCCATCGTATTTTTGGGGGACTGGGCAGCATTTATAATTTCCTCATCGGTTCATTTGAATTTCTGGCAATTGGAGTTTGGGCAGCATGTGTTATTTTTCTGATCAGAAGAAATATTTTAAAATTAAGACGTTTTATGGCCCGCGAGTTGGAAGGCTGGCCAAAATCTGACGCAAATTATATCCTGTTCACTGAGATCTTGTTAATGACTGCCTTTCTGCTGATGAATGCAGCAGATGCAAAACTTCAGGCATTAGGTGCACATCATTACATTACCGCCGGATCATTCCCGGTAAGTCAGCTTTTACAAGGTCTGCTACCTGCTAACGAAACTGCATTGGTTGCCATCGAAAGAGGCTGCTGGTGGTTTCATATCATCGGGATTTTCGCCTTTTTGAACTACCTGCCTTATTCTAAGCATTTCCATATCCTGTTTGCGTTTCCCAACACCTATTTCTCCAACCTGGAGCCTAAAGGTGAATTTACCAATATGCAAAGCGTTACCAATGAGGTAAAGGCGATGCTTGATCCCTCACTTACTCCTCCGGAGGCCGAAGCAGGACGCTTTGGTGCAAAAGATGTGAATGATCTGACCTGGGTAAACCTGATGAATGCCTATACTTGTACAGAATGCGGTAGATGTACGGCGGTTTGTCCTGCCAACATTACCGGAAAGCTGCTTTCCCCGCGTAAAATCATGATGGATACCCGCGACCGTATGGAGGAAGTTGGAAAAAACCTGGATAAACACGGGGCGGATTTTAGCGACGGCAAGGCATTGATCGACGATTATATCACCAGAGAAGAGCTTTGGGCCTGTACGAGCTGTAATGCCTGCGTACAAGCTTGTCCGATCAACATTGACCCGCTCGCTATTATCACCGATCTGCGTAGGTATGCTGTTATGGAAGAGTCACAGGCCCCTTCAAGTATCAACGCGATGCTGGGCAACATTGAGAATAATGGCGCACCATGGAAGTATTCACCGGCAGACCGTTTGAACTGGGCCAAAGAAAATTAAGTTTAATCTACTACTCAAGCTGAATAATGAGCGAAAAATTCAATATTGAAGTGCCTACTATGGCAGAACTGATGGCCAGGGGCGAAGAACCTGAAATCTTATTCTGGGTAGGATGTGCCGGAAGTTATGATGAACGTGCACAAAAAACAACCCGTGATATCTGCAAGATCCTGCACCATGTAGGTATAAAATATGCCGTATTAGGTACTGAAGAAAGCTGTACGGGAGATCCCGCCAAGCGCGCTGGTAATGAATTTTTGTTCCAGATGCAGGCTATGACCAACATCGAAGTCTTGAATGGCTACAATATAAAAAAAATTGTTACCGGCTGTCCACATTGTTTCAATACCATCAAAAATGAATATCCTGGCTTGGGGGGCACCTATGAAGTGATCCACCATACACAACTTATTCAAGACCTTATCAATGAGGGTAAATTGAAGGCTGAAGGCGGAGAAAGTTTTAAGGGAAAAAAAATCACTTACCATGACCCTTGTTACCTGGGACGCGGCAACGGCATATATGAAGCACCAAGGAAAGCGCTTGAAATTCTAGATGCACAACTGGTAGAGATGAAACGCTGTAAGTCTAATGGTCTTTGCTGTGGTGCCGGTGGTGCGCAGATGTTCAAAGAACCTGAAAAAGGAAACAAAGACATCAATATCGAAAGAATCGAAGAGGCACTGGAAACTAAGCCAAATATCATTGCAGCAGGATGTCCATTCTGTATGACCATGTTAAATGACGGTGTTAAACTGAAGGATCAGAACGACAACATTCAGGTGTTGGATGTTGCCGAACTTACTGCCCGTGCCAATGGATTGTAATCCGCTATATATTACCTCCCTCAATTCCGGAAGTAACGGAAACTGCTATTATGTGGGCAATAGTGAAGAAGCTATTCTTGTAGATGCCGGCATCTCTTGCAAAGAGACGGAGAAAAGAATGCTCAGGTTAGGCTTATCGATGCGTAAGGTGAAGGCTATCTTTATTTCTCATGAACATGGAGACCATATCAGGGGACTGGCAGTACTGTCCAAAAAATTTCAGATCCCTGTGTACATTACACCTCGAACGCTGAATAATAGCAAGCTGAGCCTGTCTGAAGATTTGATAAACACTTTTACAAGTCACCAGATAGTACAGATTGGTTCGTTAATGATCAGCTGTTTCCCAAAGATCCACGATGCGGCAGAACCCCATAGCTTTATGGTGAGTTGCGGAGATATCAAGATTGGGATTTTTACAGATCTGGGCATCGTATGTGAGCAGTTGCGCCTGCATTTTCAGCAATGCCATGCAGCTTTTCTGGAAGCCAATTATGATGAGGATTTGCTGCAAAATGGCAGATATCCGTATTATTTGAAGCAAAGGATCAGGGGTGGTTCGGGCCATTTAAGTAATAAACAGGCATTGGAATTGTTCACCAACTGTCGACCAGAAAAGTTAAGCCACCTCCTGCTTTCACATTTATCAAAAGATAACAATAATCCTCAGCTGGTAGAAGAGCTATTCAATACACACGCAAACGACACCACAATAGTTGTTGCATCCAGAGATATGGAAACCCCGGTTTTTATGATAGACGGTGTTACGAGAAAGCCGGTTACACTACAAGGGGATCTATTTTCAAGTCTTGTGTAAAATTTCATCTGGCAGATTGTTTTAGCAAAAGCTTTTTAAATAAATTGTTAAATTTGTGTTATGAGCTTTTCCCCACAATCTAAAGTATGGATCTACCAGAGCGACCGCGAGTTTAGCGATCAGGAAATCAATGCACTTGAGCTGCAGCTAAATGAATTTACTGCACAATGGAAAGCTCATGGCCATCAATTGATGGCTAAAGCACAGGTTCTCTATAAATATTTTATTGTCTTTACGGTTGATGAAGCCGCAGCCGGAACTACCGGATGCTCCATCGACGCCTCCGTAAGGATTATCAAAGGTATTGAAAACGAATTTGGTGTAGACCTTTTTAACCGTTTCAATATGGCTTATAAAGTGAATGATAAGGTAGTAGTGGTCAATAAAGAGGATTTTGAGACCTTATTGAGTATCAAAAAAATCGATAAGGACACTGTTGTATTCAATAACCTGGTACCTACACTGGCAGAATTTGATTCGAAGTGGGAAGTACCCATCAGGGATAGCTGGCACAATAAGGTATTCGCAGACTACTTGTAGATCATCACTTTAATTTTGCCATCCGCGGTTATTGTTCCGCGGTACATTCCATCAGTGTTAAAGGGCATGGTTGCGTTTCCCTTTTGATCAAGCGCGATTAGGCCACCATCTCCCCCCAGCTTTTGCATTTTGTCCAGCGCCGTTTGTGAAGCATCCGCTAGCGAAAGGTTTTTGTAAGCCATCAGCGCCGAGATCTCATGCGCAACACCTGCCCTGATGTAGTATTCCCCCCAGCCTGTGCATGAAATGCCTGCCGTTTCATTATTGGCATAAGTACCCGCACCGATAATGGGAGCATCTCCTATCCGGCCATACTTCTTATTTGTCATTCCCCCGGTAGAAGTACCGGCAGCAAGGTTTCCCTCATGGTCTAAGGCAACTGCTCCAACGGTGCCAAACTTGTAATCCTTATTTATAGTTCCCAGCTTCATGGACTTTTTATTCCCATGATCGAGCACAGTTTTGACAGAGTCCTCTGCCAGGGCCTTCTGCAAGCCTTCCCAACGTTCTTTTGTGTAAAAGTAAGATGGGTCTATAATAGTAAGTCCCGCCTGTTTGGCAAATTCTTCAGCGCCTTTTCCGGCCATCATTACATGTTCAGATTTCTCCATCACTGCCCTGGCAGCACTGATTGGATTGCGGATGGTAGTAACACTGGCAACCGCACCGGCCATCAGGTTCTTGCCATTCATGATGGCAGCATCCATTTCATTTTTTCCGTCGTGGGTAAATACCGCACCTTTCCCGGCATTAAATAAAGGCGAATCTTCCATTACATGAATCGCCGCCTCTACCGCGTCAACACTGCTCCTACCCGCCTGAATCTTGTCATATCCGGTCTGCAAGGCCTGGGTAAGCACTTTCACATATGCGGCTTCTTTTTCAGGAGTCATATTCTTTTGCAATATTGTTCCGGCCCCGCCATGAACAACCATCACGTACTTTTCACGCTGCTGCGCATTTGCCATTCCAAAGGACAGCAGCAAGACAAGGTTTACAAATAATTTAGGGGCTATTCTCATTATAGGAGTATTAAGCAATATTTAGCGATTAAAATTTTAGTGGTCCCAATACCTTTATATTTCTCATAATCAGGTAATGACGGCGACGAATAAATTTGGTAGGATGCAAGGGTGTCCAGCGTAATGGATTAGGGAAACAAGCAGCGATCATTGAAGCCTGCGAACGTGTAAGGTTTCTGCAGGATTTGCCGTAATAAGCCTGAGAGGCGGCCTCCGCCCCATATATGCCATCCCCCATTTCTATAACGTTCAGATAAACTTCAAGGATCCGCTCTTTGCTCCAGAATATTTCTATCAGTATAGTAAAGTAGGCTTCAAAGCCTTTACGGATCCATGATCTGCCTGGCCAGAGAAAAACATTTTTTGCCGTTTGCTGGGAGATGGTACTGCCTCCTTTGACCTTTCCATCGCCAACTTTATTAGCAGTATAGGCCTTCCCTATCGCAGCCATATCAAAGCCCATGTGGTGAACAAACTTTTGGTCCTCACCGGCAATAGCAGCCCGTGGCATATTCTGAGACATTTCTTCCAGGCTTACCCATTCTTTTTCGGTTTTGAAGGACTTACCATCAGATTTCCGTTCAATGTTCCTCATGACCATCAGAAGGGTAATTGGCGGATTGATAAACCTATAAACCAGCACCCATAATATAGTTACCAGGGCAAAATACAAAATACACTTTCCTACCAGGACTTTTACTTTAGTAAAATTGAACTTACTTGTTTTGTTTGAACTGCCACGCTTTTTAGCCATTAGTCAAAGTTAGCAAAAAGTGGAGATTTGTCATGCCAGTGCATCTATTTAAAGGAGAATAAACATTAGCAGGATGCACTTGTTATGGAGAGTAAATATTGGATTATGGAAACGAATAATGTAAAGAAGATACACGATTACGGCCAGAGTATATGGCTCGACTTTATTGATCGTGAAATTATAAAATCTGGAAAATTGCAGCAGCTGATAAATGAGGATGGTATCAGAGGGTTAACTTCTAATCCTGCAATTTTTGAAAAAGCCATCAGCAGCAGCTCAGATTATGATGCGGATATTGCCAGCCTATCAAAAGAAGAGCTAAGCAATGAAGACATATTCTACCACCTTGCCGTTAAAGATATTCAGCAGGCTGCTGATCTTTTATTACCGGTTTACGAAGAAGAAGTGAAAGGTGCCGATGGATACGTAAGCCTAGAAGTGTCCCCTTTACTGGCTTTAGATACCGAAGGAACTGTTGATCAGGCGTTGGAACTCTGGGAAGCAGTTGACCGTAAAAATGTGATGATTAAAATCCCCGGAACCCAGCCTGGCTTAGCGGCGATAAAAGAAACGATTGCGGCTGGTTTAAATATCAACGTCACTTTGTTATTTGGCCTGGAACGGTATAGAAAAGTGGCGGAAGCCTATATTGAAGGTTTGGAAGAACGGAGTGCTAAGGGAGAGAGTATTAAAGAAATTGCTTCGGTAGCGAGTTTCTTCCTGAGCCGTATAGATGTGTTGGTTGATCCCATCCTGGAGGAAAAAAACCTAAAGGAACTGATGGGCGAAGTTGCCATCGCCTCTGCCAAGAAAGCTTATGAAATCTATAAGGAAATCTTTAGCGGTGAGAGATGGGAAAAGCTGGCTGCAAAAGGTGCAAGGCCACAGCGCCTGCTTTGGGCAAGTACGAGCAGTAAAAACCCTGCCTATAAAGACACCAAATATGTTGAGGCATTGATTGGTCCGGATACGGTAGATACAATCCCTATGGAAACCCTGGAAGCTTATCGCGACCACGGAGACCCCGAGAGCAGATTGGAAATAGACCTGGAAGGTGCATCTGCTGTGCTTGCACAATTGCAACACGAAGGTATTGAACTAGACCGACTTACCCAGCAGCTGGAAGACGAAGGAATAGAAAAGTTTAATGCACCTTATGAGAAATTATTAAATGCGATAGAACAGCAAAAACAAGCTGTTTAATAATTAGATTTGTTGTAGAATAACAAATTCAGCTAAAAAAAATGAAGTTTACAGCATCAAGACTATCAGAGGGAAACAAGGTTTTCCCGGCAGAGATCCACTTAGAAGAAAACAGTATTGAGATCAAAGTACCGGGATTATTCAGTGGGGACTCTAAATATCTGACCTATGAAGATATTACTGCTATTGAAGTAGATTCTCCGATGATTGGATTTTCAACACTGCGTTTATTTATGAATGGCAATAAAGTTGAGGTTCACGGTTTCTCTAAAAGTGATATCAAAGAAATCAGAAGAGTCATAGACGAGAACAGGTCTAAGAGACGCAGAGGTTAGTTCTAAACTGGAAAATGACGATAAAAAAAAAGCGTCCCGGATGGGGACGCTTTTTTTTATCGTTCAAGATGAGATTACTCAGCTACAACTTCGAAAGGAACTTTAACTTTCACTTCTTTGTGTAAGTTTAAGTTAGCGATATATTCACCAACAAATTTAGGTTCAGTTTCGAAAGTGATACGGCGACGGTCAACATCAAAACCTTGTTGTTTCAATGCATCAGCAATCATAATAGTGTTTACTGCACCAAAGATTTTGCCTGTTTCACCAGCTTTAGCACCAATGCTCAATTTAACATCAGTTAAACGAGTCGCGATACCTTCAGCATCTTTCTTAATTTTATCTTGTTTAAACGCTGCTTGCTTAAGGTTTTCTGCCAATACTTTTTTAGCAGAAGGAGTAGCTAAAGCGCCAAATCCTTGAGGGATCAGGTAGTTACGGCCGTAACCTGGCTTTACGTTTACAATATCATCTTTCTCTCCAAGAGATTTGATGTCCTGTTTTAATATAATTTCCATGTTTCAGCTCCTATTTTAATTGGTCAGCAACGAAAGGTAACAAACCAATGTGACGTGAGCGTTTTACCGCCTGAGCCACTTTACGTTGAAATTTCAATGAAGTACCGGTTAAACGGCGTGGTAAAATTTTACCTTGGTCATTGATGAATTTTAACAAAAAGTTTGCGTCTTTATAATCAATATATTTAATACCATTCTTTTTGAAACGGCAGTATTTTTTTCTGTTATCGTCCACTTTTGGAGCGGTAACATATTGTATTTGATCTTTAGCCATTATGCTGCAGCCTCCTCTTTCTTAGGTTTTTTGTTAAAAGCACCACTGCGTTTCTTATCATTATAAGCAACCGCGTGACGGTCTAATCTAATGGTAAGGAAACGAAGAACACGCTCATCGCGTTTTAGTTCTAATTCCAACTTGTTAATTAATTCACCTGAAGATTTGTACTCTGTAAGGTGGAAAAATCCGCTTGCTTTTTTTTCAATCGGATACGCTAATTTTCTCAAACCCCAATTGTCCTCTTGAACAATTTCGGCACCGCTGTCAGTGATGATTTTGCTGAATTTCGCTAATGCTTCTTTCGCAACTTCTTCTGACAACAACGGGGTTAGAACGATAACAGTTTCGTACTGATTCATTGTTATAATTATTTTATGTTAATTCCCATATCGCTACGGGGACGCAAACTTAGTAATAATTTTCTATAAATCAAACTGTTCCTGCCAATTTATAATTGCGTTATTCCATAGACCTGAGCCCCATGGCATACTGCAGGCCGCCTAGCAAATGTTTGAGGAACAGGGGATCTGTATAAGATTCGTCTACATGACCTAGCTCTGTGTAAAAAGATCTGCCCCCATCATAGTTGTGATACCATGCAACGGGGTGATGCTGGCCGTTCTTTCCACCTTTGTAGGTACTTTCGTCTAATTCAATCAGTACGGTAACATCAGGATTAATGTCTTTGAAATTATACCATTCATCTTTTCTTGTCCATACTTTTGGCAAATGACGGGTAGCAATGCTTTTCTGATTTATTATATGAAGCGTAGCATTTTGCTGTGCAGGATGATCCGAAAAATAGGCGCCTACTAATTTTCCGTACCAGGGCCAGTCATATTCAGTATCAGTTGCGGCATGTATGCCAACAAAACCTCCTCCTTGTTTTATATATTGTTCAAATGCATCTTGCTGTGCCTCATTCAGCACATCTCCTGTGGTGCTTAAGAAAACCACGGCCGCGTACTGTTTTAAGTTATCAGCCGTGAACAGCGTAGAGTCTGTTGTTACATCTACCTTAAAATTGTTCTTGTTCCCCAATTGCTGCAGCGCCGGAATACCAGTGGCTATAGATTGGTGATGGAAGCCTGCTGTTTTTGAGAATACTAGAATTTTTTTGGACTGCGCAAAAGAGATGCCGCTGATGAACAACAGTAAGCCCGACATGTAAAACAAACGTTTTAGTTTCATAGGTGTATATCTGGTTTTTTCGAAATCTAATCAATATATTCCTAAAGACGAAAAATTAAGCCTCGGTCCAGATTGCTATTTGCCAAAAAGATAGTTTACACGTAGCCCGTAGCGTTGTATGTTAAGGGCCGATTTGGTATAGGTAGCAATTGCGGCTGGCGGCACATAAATTGCAGAGAGCTCAATCCTTTTCTGCAGTACCACACCTATGCTTAGCGGAAAAGATAAATTTACCTTCTCAAACTGAATGGGTTCCTCAATAGAGCTTTCATCCCTTACCGAATTATATCTGGTAGTAATGTTATTTTTATAAGTAGAGTAGTTTACACCCGCACCCGCCCCTGCGAACAATTTGAAGGCCGCGGAATTATAGAGATTGTATATAATCTGTGGTGTAATTGCTATTGAATACTGATCGAAGGTATGTGATAAACGTGCGAATGCAGCATAATCTGTCGTAGTGGAAACATCACCTTTGCTGACAGACAGTGATACTTCTATCCTGAAAATTGTCTTGCGGATATCGGGGTTCACAAAAAGGTCTAGTCCGGTGGTAAACGCAGGAAGATAAGATCGCTTATTTATTGCATTTTCACCTGCAAGCAGATTGTCCCCGGAATAATAGGATTTGCTGGAGAATAAGCCCAGGCCTGCAAAAAAATGGGTGTTTGGTTGTACCGACTTTTTCCGCTCCACTCCATTGATGAGAGAAATAGTTTTCAGAATATCAGATTCGCTATATCTCAGCTTCTCCAGCCTTTGTTCATACTGGGGCGAGTCTTTCTTCAATTTACGAAGGATAGCCAGGATTTGATGGGCATATACCTTTTTATCAATGATCCTGCCGCTTCCGGTAGAGTCGAGGGAAAGATTATTTATCAATTCATAAGGCCTTTTTTCTTGACCTTCACTGATATAAAATCTGGTTTTTATATCATCAGTATAAGAATATGTGGTTACGTATTCACCTGCCTGCAGCACTTTAAGCAGCACTGTATCAACGGTAAAAGTAGAGTCTACCCATCGGTTGAGAAGGGCGAGATTAACTGAGTTTTTGCTGATCTTAACCTGATAACGTTCAAAAGATTCCTGCCCATTTACCCCATAGGCAGAAACTTCTTTCAGGGAAAGAACTTTTGATTGATCGGCTAGGTTGGCCTTAAAGCTTAACGAGGAGGGATTATTACTGCGTTCCTTATAGTTTACAAATCCTTTGACAGTATCCCCTGAGTTGGGAACAAAATAGCCCGGACGAAAGTTTGACTGGGCAAAAGATAAGCAAGGGACTAATAGGAATAAATAGAGAAGAGAGCGTTTCACAAAAAAATAATTTGGCCAAAACTAGGATTTGTTTTTAAATATTATGCGGCTTGCCAATCATGTATCAACAATATTATTTTCCTTTAAACCTGTTATGCTCCATAAAAAATTTATAATTTTGCAGTGAAATGGAAAATTTTATTGTCTCGGCCCGGAAGTATCGTCCAGCAACGTTTGAAACCGTTGTAGGTCAGCAGCATATCACCGGAACCTTAAAAAACGCCATTAAAAACAATCAGCTTGCCCAGGCTTTTCTTTTTTGCGGACCAAGGGGGGTAGGAAAGACTACCTGCGCCAGGATTCTCGCAAAAACGATCAACTGCACCAACCTTACTAACGAGGTTGAAGCCTGTGGAACCTGTGAATCATGCGTTTCCTTTCAAACGGGCCACTCATTCAATTTCCATGAGCTTGATGCGGCATCAAACAATTCTGTGGATGATATCCGCAGTTTGATTGAGCAGGTACGGATCCCGCCCCAGGCAGGGAAATACAAGATCTATATTATTGATGAGGTTCACATGCTTTCAGCGAATGCGTTTAATGCTTTCCTGAAAACACTCGAAGAACCACCGTCATATGCTATTTTCATCTTAGCAACAACAGAAAAACATAAGATCCTGCCAACTATCCTTTCCCGTTGTCAGATTTTTGATTTTAACAGGATTCAGGTCGACGATATCTCGGGTTTACTAAACAAAATTGCCCTTCGGGAGAACATTAGCGTAGAAGCCGATGGTTTGCATATCATTGCCCAAAAGGCGGATGGAGGACTGAGAGATGCGTTATCAATGTTCGACCAGATTGTAAGTTATACCAATAAGAATTTAACTTACAAATCGGTTATAGATAACCTCAACATCCTGGATTATGATTACTATTTCAGGTTAACGCAATATCTTACCGGCATTGATGTAGGCCAGTCGCTCATCTTGTTTGATGAAATATTAAACAATGGATTTGACGGTAATAACTTTATCAATGGCCTGGCGAGTCACCTAAGAAATTTATTGGTAGCTAAAGACCCTCAGACAGTTAAATTACTGGAGGTAAGTGAGAATATCAAACAAAAATATATATCCCAGAGTCAGCAGACTGGAGTATCATTTATCCTGACGGCACTTAACCTGGCCAATCAGTGTGACTTGACTTATAAAAACAGTAAGAACCAGCGTTTACAGGTTGAACTGGCATTAATAAAGATGTGCCATATACCATCGGTGGTGCAGCTTGCCCAGCTACCCCAAACCGCTCCTGCACTAGCAACTGACTCAGATCAGATTAAAAAAAAAACTAGTGTAGAAACTGAAACAAGGGATATTCCTGAGAAGAATGAGGTTGTGGCCCCGCCAACCGCAGCGCCATCACATGCTATAGATATCGTAAACCAAACGGTTATACCGGTAATAGAGATCCCTTCAATCACAGATCTTCAAAAGGCTACACCTGCAATTCCCCCGGCAGATGCTGCAGTTACAGCAAAACGACAGCCTGCAAGCCAAAGCTCCGTTCATAAAATTGCACTTAAACCAACAGTAGCCGGCAATGCCACTCCAGGCATCCTGATCCCTTCACTCACCGGGGCGCACAATGCAACTGGCGAACTGGATAGTGATGAACCTAAGTATGTATTTGGAGAAGACCGGGAACCTTTCAGCTTTGAAGATTTGATGGTACTTTGGAATGAATACGTTCAGAAGGTGAAAACAGAGAATAAAATTAATTTCTATACTATTCTTACTACGAACGATCCAATACTAACCAAGCCTGATGAGGTGACTGTTTTGATTACCAATACTGCTCAGGAAAGCATACTGCAGAGTGAACTGGTCGACTTTTTGAACTTTTTAAGGACTCGTCTCAAGAATTTTGACCTGGGGATAGTTACCAAAAAGGTAGAGAACAAAATCGAAAACCGCTTATATACCAGTATCGAAAAATATCACTACCTTTTAGATAAGAATCCCAAGCTAGAAGAACTGCGTAAGCGCTTCAACCTTGACTTGTTGCCTTAGTTGCTCCAGATTATTTTTTGGGACGGTCGTTCTTTGGATAACCTTCCTCATCAAGATCAGTACGGTCATCTTCCGGTGTTCTGGACAAAAATTCATCCTCGGGATCAGTCTCAAGAATCTTTCCGTCATCGATATGAATTCCCAGATCTTCCATATCTGATTTTCGCTTTTCTTCTCTTTTGCCATACTCATCCCCTATATAGGGGTTGGCTTCGTCATAATCAGAATTATCATCACCACCATTCGCAGCCGTGGTTTCATAAGGCAGCGGATGATCATAGTCCTTGTCTGATCCTTTTACATCCAGTTCATAACTGTTCTTCTCTTTATTGAAAGAAAGTTCGTTGAAATCTTTAGTTTCTCCCAAGTCTGATGAATGTAGTTTATCATCAGATCCTTTTCCTCTTCCGTTATTATCTTGGCTCGTACTCATATCCTTAAATTTTATGTCAGTATAACGTTACTTAATATTCAATTGTTTTCGTATTTTCCCCGAAAATGAGGCTATAAACTCAAAATTTATATCTTTGTCCTTTTAATAAGTAAAAATTGAAACCCTAATATGTCTGTACAAAAAATTAAAGTAGCCCAGCCAGTTGTAGAGTTAGATGGTGATGAGATGACACGTATCATCTGGAAATTCATTAAGGATAAACTAATCTTACCTTACCTTGATCTTGATATCAAATATTATGATTTAGGTATAGAGTACCGTGATGAAACCAATGACCAGGTAACTATTGATTCTGCTGAAGCCATTAAAAAATATGGTGTGGGTATCAAATGCGCAACCATCACTCCAGATGAGGAGCGTGTTAAAGAATTTGGCTTGAAACAAATGTGGAAGTCACCCAACGGAACTATTCGTAACATCCTTGATGGTACAGTTTTCCGTGAGCCAATCGTAATGAGCAATGTTCCTCGTTTAGTACCTAATTGGACAGCACCAATCTGTATCGGTCGTCACGCATTTGGTGATCAATACCGTGCTACAGATTTAGTAACTAAAGGTAAAGGTAAATTGACTTTAACGTTCACTCCAGAAGACGGTGGTGAAGTTCAGTCGTTCGACGTTTATAACTTCCAGGGTGATGGCGTTGCTTTGGCAATGTACAACACAGATGAAAGTATCCGTGGTTTTGCCAATGCATGTTTTAACCAGGCGTTGAGCAAAAAATGGCCTTTGTACTTGTCTACAAAAAACACCATTCTTAAAAAATATGACGGCCGCTTCAAGGACATCTTCCAGGAGATCTATGAAAACGACTTTGTTGCTAAATTCAAAGAAGCTGGCATCACTTACGAACACCGTTTGATCGATGACATGGTTGCATCTGCGTTGAAATGGAATGGTAACTTTGTATGGGCTTGTAAAAACTACGATGGAGACGTTCAATCTGATACGGTAGCTCAAGGTTTCGGTTCATTAGGATTGATGACTTCTGTTTTGGTTACACCAGACGGAAAAACTATGGAAGCTGAAGCTGCACATGGTACTGTTACACGTCACTACCGTGATCACCAAGCTGGAAAACCAACTTCTACAAACCCAATTGCTTCTATTTTTGCATGGACAAGAGGATTAGAATTCCGTGGTGTTTTAGACAATAACCAGGAGCTTATCAATTTCTGCCATACCTTAGAACAGGTTTGTATTGAAACTGTTGAAAGTGGAAAAATGACTAAAGATTTAGCTGTTTGTATCCATGGAAATAAAGTTGAGCACGGTAAAGACTACTTATACACTGAAGAGTTCTTAGCGGCAATCGACGAAAACTTACAATCGAAACTAGGATAATCCTAAAATCAATAAAATAAAATATGAACCCTGTGCAGCATTGCACAGGGTTTTTTATTGTTGGAATAATTCGTGTCCGACTGGTCTTTTTAGCTAACTTGTTCAGCAATTACCTGGATATTGCTGTTGGAGGGTAATATACTTGCTGCTCAAACGTTCAGCTTAGTTAACACAGGGGAAAGGCGCCTAATTTATATGAAGAAAATTCTAACATTGATGCTGCTGTCATCAGCACTTGCAGGTTATAGTCAAATTACTCAGGATACCACAAAAAAATTAAAAGAGGTAGTTATCCGTCCCTATTTCTCGCTGCAACCACTAATGCGGGCGACTGGCTCAGTGGGGCTGCTGGACAGTAACGCCATCGGCCGCCAACTCAATAGTTCCCTGGTTTCATCGATGAATACTTTACCTGGGGTAAGAATGGAAGAACGCTCACCAGGCAGTTACAGGTTATCCCTCAGGGGAAGTTTGCTCCGGTCTCCGTTTGGGGTGAGAAACGTAAAGATTTATTTTGACGATTTTCCACTTACCGATGCTGGGGGAAACAGCTACTTAAATGCCCTTGATATTTCTCCCGCAGGGAGTTTGGCGATTTTAAAGGGCCCCCAAAGCGGAATATACGGTGCAAACTCAGGTGGCGTTGTGCTGATTGACCCTCAGACAACTGGTCCTGACAGTACAAATATAGGTTTAAGCCTTAGCGGCGGCTCTTTTGGACTGTTTCGGGAGCAGCTTAACTTTGGAAAACAATGGAAGAAATACCAGCTTAATATCCTTCAATCCTACCAGCGCAGTGACGGTTATCGCGACCATAGTGCTATGGAACGTAAGTATTTCCAGATCAGTCAGCAATTGGATTATGCACCGGGGGCAAAGTTGAAATCGCTTTTATTTTACTCGGACCTGCAATATGAAACGCCCGGTGGTTTGACCGAACAGCAATATAACTTAAACCCTAAGTTATCAAGACAGGCCACTAATGCTACGCGAAGTGCAATTGAGCAACAAGCTGCTATTTACAGCAAAACATTTTTCGGCGGTGTAAGCAATGACTGGCAGATTAGTGATCATTTTAGGCATGTGGTTTCTGTATTTACGTCTTATACGGATTTCAAGAATCCTTTCATAACGAATTATGAACACCGTAAAGAGTTTACCCTTGGGCTTCGTACGTATGTAGAGTACGAAAAGAAAACGGAGGAGATCAACTGGAAGTTTGACCTGGGCATTGAAAGTGCTAAAACCACTACAGATTTTACAAACTCGGACAACAATTACGGATCTCCAGCAGCATTACAGGCTGCTGATAACCTAAAAGCAGCCACGAATTTCGGTTTCGCACATCTCAACGTTGACATTTTTGAGAAGCTGTTACTAGAGTTATCTACAAGTATCAATGGCTATAAATATGCTTATCAGAGTAGTTTCCCTGTAACGATCCCCAGGAAATCTAACAGCTTTGATCTGCAGTTTATGCCAAGGGCAGCTCTCTCTTATTTAGTTAATAAAGATTTGTCATTTAGAGGTTCTGTGAGCAGAGGATACTCTCCCCCAACGCTGTCAGAAATCAGGGCCTCTGACAATCTAATAAACGTTGACCTGCAGCCCGAAAGCGGCTGGAACTATGAAGCAGGATTAAGATACCAGCTTGCAGATCAACGAATTTCTATCGATGTGACGGGCTTTTATTATCACCTGAACAACGCCATTGTGCGCAGACTTAATGAGAACGACACGGAGTATTTTATCAATGCGGGCGGCACAAAACAATGGGGCCTGGAAACATCCTTGTCTGCCTGGATTCTTAAGCGAAACAGCACACAATTTGTAAGAGGACTATCATTCACCAATGCTTATACCCTAAGCAAATTCAAATTTGACAACTACATAGACCGCACTGTAGACCTTTCCGGGAAAAACCTGACAGGGGTACCAAAAGCAGTTGTTATTACGGGTATGGAGCTTTCGCTGCCAAAAGGCTTATATGTATTTCTCCAGCATAACTACACGGCCAAGATTCCACTGACTGATGCCAACACTATTTATGCAAAAAAGTATCATTTACTACAAGCTAAAATAGGTGACAAGGCACTCCAGATTGGGAAAACACGGTTTGAAGTATTTGCCGGTGCCGACAATCTGCTCAACCAAAAATACAGTCTGGGCAATGACCTGAATGCCGCAGGATCCAGGTATTACAATGCTGCAGCACCACGAAACTTCTACGTTGGAACTACGGTTCATTTTTAGCTAAACACAGCCTTTGTCGATACAAGAGCTGGGCCAATGCCTTTTTCTGGTGCTGCTTGAGAGTTTCCGATGCCTATCAAAGCTGGCTCCTTTCCAGCACTTCCATTTCATAAACAATGATCTCTACACCGTGGCGCTGCTCCCCATGTTTGTCGGTATAGGACTGTGAACTCAGCTTACCTTCTATATTGAGCGGCGAACCTTTCTTCACCCTTTCAGAAATCAGATCGACCCTGTCATTCCAAAAAATCAAGTTGAACCATTGTGTTTGATCTACTGTATCTCCCACACTGTTTTTATAATATTCATGGACGCCAAGGCTTATCCGCCCCATTTTTTTTTCGCCCGCAAAAAATACAATCACAGGGTCCATACCCGCATAGCCCATTAAGCGGACATTGTTTCTAATTTTTTCCATCTGTTGCTCTTTCTATAAATTATTGAATTACCAGCATGATCAAATATGGCAAGAGACTGATAGTCAAATCGTTTATTAAACGTTTATAATCAATTAAAAAATAAACTGGTTTATGATGAATAGTGGAATTATGTTTAAACCTAAATAACTTGATGTATATGGAGCACTGTATGAATTGCGGGGAGAAATTAAGGGGCCGCGCGGATAAGAAATTTTGCGATGATCACTGCCGGGTGGATCACCATAATGCAAAAAATAAAGACAGGAACAATATGTTGAATGAGATTAATAGTGTTCTTAGAAAAAATGCAGCGATTTTGGAAAGGTTGCAGGCGAGTGGTATTGAGCGACTGACTAAGCCTATGCTACTTGCGGCCGACTTTGATTTTAACTTTTTCACCCACCAGTATATTGGTGAAGAGGGTGATTTATACAGGTACTGTTATGATCTTGGATATCGCATAATGGACGGTGACGAAATCAAGATCAGGAAAGATGAGTAGTGATCTTTTGATATAGCAGCTGCTGATCAACCGGTTTAGTGATATAATCATTAACCCCGAGTTTGAAAACACGGTCCTTCGTATCCTGCATAAGATCTGCTGTAATTGCGATTATAGGTGTATTCCGTTTTGTCTCTCCGGCACGACCATTACGAATTGCCTCAATTGCTTCATACCCATCCATTACGGGCATCTGCAGGTCCATCAATACAATATCAAAGTCGGACTTTGCCATCAGGTCTAAACCCTCAGCACCATCATTTGCAAAATTGAAAGTCGTATTGTTCCATTTTTTGAGCATCATCCTCAATACCATCTGATTCATCGGGTTGTCCTCCACAATAAGTACGCGGCTATGCAATAGGTCAAACCTATCCGTTGGAAATAAGCTTTTAGCTTCTTCCGCAGCTTCGCTGAGTGCATAGGTTAAAGCTATTTTGCAATGGGTGCCCTCGTGCAATTTACTTTCGAGCTTAATGCTACCAAGATGCAGGTCTACCAGAGCCTTCACGACACATAAACCAATTCCGAAGCCCCCGAATCTCCTTTTATTGTCTACCTCAACCTGAGAGAACATTTGGTATACTGTATCTAACTTTTCGGGCGGAATCCCCTCTCCCGTATCTTCAATACTAAAAAACAACTTAACCCCGCCATTTTCTACAGGCTTGGAATGAGCTGAAATGGTAACTCTTCCGCGCGGCGTAAACTTTATAGCATTATGAATAATGTTGTTCAACATCTGGTCCAGACGCATAGGATCACCAAGGATGAGCATACGGTTATCTATTGAAGAATTAAATTCAAAGATCAGCCCCTTATCTGCTGCCTGCCTGGCAAAGCGTGACACTACGGTGTCTAATACAACGGCAGGTGCAATACTTAAATACTCAAGCTGCAGGTCGCCTTTTTCTATTTTTGAAAAGTCGAGGATGTCGTTAACAGAAGAAATCAGGTTAGAAGAAGCTTGTTTAATAAGCTCAAAATTTGCTTTCAGTTTAGGATCGGTAATGTCTTCATCCATCAGATGGGTAAGGCCGATGATTGCATTAAGGGGTGTCCGCAGTTCATGGCTCATATTGGACAGAAAGTAAGACTTGATATCGTTCATCTCCCGTGCACGCTGCAGGGCAACATCCTGGAGTTCTTCCTTTTTAGATTTAAGTTCACGGATACGGTTGGCCATTGAAAGGGATAATGCAATCAATTCCAGGGCGATCCCGATTTTTGAGATATTGTCGAGAAATATAGAGTTGTAGCTGATACCAAAATTGAGCAGTATCACAGCGGTGAAACAGACGAAGAGTATAGAAATACCAGACACATAGAACTTATCTATTGGCTGGGACTTTAAGAGTGAATCCGCGATGGCAATCAAAATCATGATCATTCCGCAAAGGGTGAAAATATTTACCAATGGATAGCTATAACGAAGAAATGACGGGAACAAAATCACACCTGCCAGAGTTAAGCCAAGCAGGAAGTATAAACCTTTGAAAACTTGATGAAGCCGCGTTTTATCAGTCCTGATCCGAAGCACAATTTCGCTGTACTTGCCAAAAAAGTATGATCCAATAATGGCAAAAAGTATAACTGCATGTAAGTTTAGCCAGCTATTTTGCTGGAGAATGTATTGGTGAAAAAAGCCATCGAGCGCGGCATGACATAAGCCCGTAAAGACAACATATAATGAATAATAGAGGAAAACACGTTCTTTCAGCGCAAAAAAGAAAAACAAATAGGTGATGGCAATGGTGACAAGAATCCCGTAAAAAAAACCGAATAGCAATTGCTCATGGTAGGTATCAGAAAGCAGGTCATCCTGACTGTGGAGAATAAGTGGCAGAGTATTTTTCTCTCCATCATTACGTAGAGAGATATATACCAACTTAAGCTCATGAGCGGCAATATCAATTCTGAACAAGATTTTTCTATTGCCCACTGCCCTATCGCTGAAATGCAGGTTATCGCCGCTATTTTGAACCTCAATCTTCCCCTTCTCATCAATGAAGTAACAATCAACATTATTGGTGACTGGTTCGGCGGTTTCAAGGTAATATGTTAACGGAACAGAAAGGTCATTACGCAGCTTAAACTTTAGCCAGTAATTATCATTTGTAAATCCAAGATTACCGAAGTTCCCAGTTAAAAAACGATAATTCAACGTACTGTCTTTTTGAATGACCTGGGTTATGCTAAAAATATCATTTCCTACATTGGCGATTTTTGCAGCATAAAGTATAGAAACTGATTTTGGCAGCTTGCCTTCCTCAAACACATATTGTGCCCTCCCGGAATGGATTATAAGGGAAAACACCAAGATTAATAAAACGCGTTTCAATCGGTAATAAATAAAAAATGAATCAGCTCCGCTGCCAAAACTAAATGAAGTTGAACAGCTTTCCAAGGATTCCCAAAGTAATTTTACATACTTCAGTGTAGTGGTAAAATTATTATCTCAGCTGCGCCTAAAGTTATTTCAAGGCTAAGCAATCTATGTCGCCGGGGTTTAGTAATTTGGCGGCCAAGAATTCATCATGATATCAACAAAAGAACTGCAGCAATTACCGGATCATAATAAATTAAGACAAAGTTGTAAAGCAATGGCTTTGCTGGATGCCATCATATGTCAGGATTGGGTATACCGTTATCACTCTTACAATCACGACTGGAGTGAAGACGAAGAGTTTTTTGAAATGAGAAATGGAGAGGGAGATCAGGTTTTAATTCTTTTCAGAAAAGATGGTACGGTGATCAACGGCTTTTCTGCCGATGCAGAACCACAGGATAAGACCAAACTGACGGACGGTTTGCCCGAAGCCTTTCATGAATTTATTTTTGGAGAGCCGGTAAACTCTACAGGATCCACATTCTGTTTGTGGAAATTGGGAAACGACCAATGGACAACCGGCATAACTAATGGGCAGGATGATCATTCACAAGAATTACTAAGCCTTTTGGATGGAGATCCGCTGAGTTATGTAAAATGGGCATCTGATTACTTTAAGGGCACTTATCATGATTCGGGAATTTCATTAGCTACTGTAACCGCTGTTTATAACCAGCAGGAGCTAAACAGGGAAATGGTATTGTCATTGGTAAATGAGTTAGAGGACTGGGAGCAGCTCTATGAAGACCTGGAAGAAATTTCATATCCGTATCATATCTGAGACTAAATCGATTTCAATGGTGTAACAATCATATCTTTGCGAAAAATTGCGCAACATGAAACTACTCCAGTTAATTTCCAACACCAAAACAAGTTTGATTACTCTTTGCCTGGGGGGCATAAGCCTGGGAATGACAGAGTTTATGATGATGGGTGTACTTCCTGATGTTGCGCGTTCATTAAATATTACTATTCCGGAAGCTGGGAACCTGATTGCAATTTATGCACTTGGCGTGATCATTGGCGCGCCAGTGATGGTTGGGATTTTAGGTAAATACCCGCCAAAAAGAGTGCTGATTGGGTTAATGATCACTGTTGCCTGTGGCAATTTATTGTTCAGTATTGCCCCTACCTATGGTTTACTTTTAGTTGCAAGGTTTTTGGTGGGCTTACCCCATGGTGCATTTTTTGGCATTGGCGCGGTAGTGGCGAGCAAACTGGCAGATCCTGGAAGTGAAGCAAAATCTGTTTCTGTTATGTTTGCAGGGCTAACCGTGGCTAACATTATCGGTGTTCCTATAGGTACATTTATCGGACATAATTTCGACTGGCGCATATCTTTTGTCCTGATCGCTGTCATGGCGCTAATTACTGCGGCCAGCATAAAACGCTGGTTACCGATGTTGCCTTCACAATCTGACACCAAATTTATGGACAGTCTTAAAGTTTTTAAGAAAGTTGAGCTATGGATTATCATTGGGATTTCAGCAATTGGAACGGGAGGCTTATTTGCCTGGATCAGTTACATTGCCCCGCTGATGACTGAGGTGGCACACTTTAACAGTAATATGATTACGCCAATCATGATCATTGCCGGTTTGGGAATGGCAGCGGGCAACTTTGCCGGCGGGCGTTTGGCCGACAGATTTTCTCCGCTCAAAACCACAAGTTATCTGCTTTTAGCGATGATCATTGTGCTGATTCTGGTAGCCCTGTTGAGCCAGTTCAAAATTGCCGCTTTAGTGCTTACCTTCATTACAGGAGGACTGGCGTTTGCGGTTATTGCACCTATGCAGATGCTGATGATCAGGGCGGCAAAGGGAGCTGAGATGCTTGCCTCGTCTGCGATGCAGGCCAGTGCCAATATGGGCAATGCCCTGGGCGCCTTTTTAGGTGGGATTCCTCTTGTATACGGATATGATTATACGTCTCCGGAATATGTTGGCGCCCTGCTAGCTTTCACAGGCTTTTTATTATGCCTGTTGCTTACCTGGGTATTCAATAGCAGGGCAAGTTTGAAGACTGCTATGGCAGCTTAACCTTTGGTCTTTCCTGTCTTTTCAGGTACATAATTGTTAGGCCTGTCAGAATAAAAGGGATACTTAAAATCTGACCCATATTTAATAACATGCCGGCTTCAAATGCAGATTGGTCTTCTTTGATAAATTCAATTGCGATGCGGAAGCAGAAGATCAGGAAAATTACCATTCCAAAGTAAAAACCAGGGGATTTATGGTATTGCCTCATCATCAGGTAAACAAAGGTAAATATCATCAGATAGGCAATTGCTTCATATAATTGTGCAGGATGCCTTGGAATATTATCGATTTTCAGGAAAACAAATGCCCAGCTTACAGCTGCGGGTTTACCGATTATTTCTGAGTTCATCAGGTTGCCTAACCTGATGAAAGCACCGGCCAGCGGTACCACCAAAGCGATCTGGTCCAGAAGGAACCATAATTTAAGTTTAAACTTTCTGCTAAACAGAATTAAACTTACCATAATACCTATTCCGCCGCCATGACTGGCAAGTCCCTGAAAGCCTGTAATCTTAAATTCCGGCGTGAAAGTGAAAGGTAGTATAATCTCTAGGGGGTGTTTTGAATAATAGGCAAAGTCGTAGAACAGACAATGCCCTAACCTGGCCCCGATGAGGGTACCTAATACAACATATACCGTCAGCGAGTCCATCAATACCACATCAATGCCATACTTGATAAACTGTTTTTTCACTACAATATAACTTGCAACAAATGCGAGTAGAAAAAACAAAGAATAATACCTTAATGCAAAGAAGCCTAAATCTAAAATTGAATCACTAGGATCCCAAAGTACTGTATCAATTACCATAGCTGCTGTTAAATCTTTGGAGCGTTACTTGTCTGCAAATATATACCGATATACATACATATGCAATGACGTTGCAGAAAACTTCATTGATAAAATGTAGATTTGGCAAGGCTATTGTACGATCCGTGTAAACCTAGGAAGATGAAAAAATCTATTTTACTATTCAGTGCATTATCCTGTTTTTTTGCCGCATGTCAGCAAAAAACGTCAGAACAGAAAATTGATAGCTTGGCAACTTCGCCGGACACAGCCATCACGGCTACCAAAACCTGCTACAGTTATATCTACAAAAAAGACACTATTTCCCTTTCTTTCACTAAGGCAGGCAATGCTGTGGCTGGTGAGTTATTGTATAATTTGTTTGAAAAAGACAAAAATAGCGGCACTATTGCCGGAACCATCCAGGGAGACACAATCATTGCTGATTACACCTTCAATTCAGAAGGAAGAAGCTCGGTAAGACAGGTTGCTTTTTTAAGAAAGGGTGACCAACTGTTAGAGGGTTACGGACCCGTTACAGAAAAAGATGACAAGATGGTATTTACTGACCTTAAAGGACTGAAATATATGGATGCTATAACATTGAAGGAAATACCTTGTAAATAGAGGAGCCTTGCAAAAAAGCGTTTCGAGGATTTAAAAACCTTCGAAACGCTCCCAGAATCCGTCTACAGGCAACTTGGCAAATATACTCACCGGTTCTTTTTTAACCGGGTGTAAAAACTGCAGTTTTCTGGCATGTAAACATATACTTCCCTTACGGCTGCCACGCGGATAGCCGTATTTATTATCCCCCACAATAGGACATCCCATAGTGGAAAGCTGTACCCTGATTTGATGGGAACGACCGGTTAAAGGATCTACCTCTATCAGGAAATAACCATTAAGCTCGCCAACTAATCTGTAGCTCAACTCTGCACGCTGGCTTCCCTGTACTTCTTCGTTATAAGGGGTAACGACATTTGTTTTGGGATTTTTAACCAGCCAGTGTATCAAAGTACCTGATGGATTTTTAGGTTTATTGCGCACAATAGCCCAATAAGTCTTTTTAACCTCCCTGTTTTTGAAAACAGCATTCATTCGCTCTAGCGCTTTGCTTGTTCTGGCGAATAAAATCACACCGCTTACCGGACGATCCAGGCGGTGTACAACCCCAAGGAAAGCTCCGCCCGGCTTGTTGTAAGTTTTAGCGATATATTTTTTCACCTGCTCATCCAGCGGTTCATCACCAGTCTCATCGACTTGCACAATATCCCCTGCCCGCTTGCAAATAGCGATTAAATGGTTGTCTTCATATAAGACGTCTTTTGCAGTTACCGGCATTTAGTATTGCTCCTTTTCATTTGGGAAATCATTAGACTTCACATCTCTGATATACGATTGTGCTGCCCCAAGAATCTCTTCGTATAAGTTTACGTACTGGCGTAAGAAACGAGGTTTAAAGCCTTTTGTAAGTCCGATCATATCGTTGACAACCAATACCTGTCCGTCGCAGTGCGGGCCTGCCCCAATACCGATAGTAGGAATATGCAGCCTTTCGGAAACGTCTTTTGCCAAAGCTGCGGGAATTTTCTCTAAAACAACGCCAAAACATCCGGCATTCTCTAAAGCCAAGGCATCAGTTTTAAGCTTTTCGGCTTCGGCTTCATCTTTTGCCCTTACCGTATACGTTCCGAATTTATAGATAGACTGAGGTGTTAATCCCAGATGCCCCATTACTGGGATACCGGCGGTGATGATACGCTCAACGGAATCTACAATCTCTGTCCCCCCCTCAAGCTTTACGCCGTGGGCACCCGATTCTTTCATAATCCTGATAGCGGAGTTAAGGGCTTCTTTGGAGTTACCCTGATAAGATCCAAAAGGAAGATCCACTACAACAAAGGCACGTGAGGCACCTCTTACTACGCTTTGAGCATGATAAATCATTTGGTCAAGAGTGATGGGTAAGGTAGTTTCATGACCGGCCATCACATTGGACGCGGAATCACCCACCAATAACACATCAAGGCCTGCATCATCAAGAACTGTTGCCATGGAATAATCATAGGCAGTTAACATAGATATTTTCTCTCCACTATGCTTCATCTCCTGCAAAATATGAGTAGTGATACGCTTTACTTGTTTGTGTATAGACATACGATTAGACTTTAAGCGGACAAAATTAGGGTATTCGTTTGAGAAACTTATGGCTTATGTCCTATTAATATAGAGGATACACTGTAACAATTTAATCCTTTCAAAAAAAATATTGATTTGAGCATTCAAAATCCTATCTTTGTATCCCGAAATGAACGGGTTAGATAACAGCACATTTGTTAATCATTATAGCGGCTTAGAAATCGCAAGTCTTCATTCATTAATCCCTTTTTTAAACTTTTTTTCTCATTTTATTTACAATGACTAACTACACCAAGTTACCTGCGATCCTGTTATTGGCTGATGGAACTGTTTACCACGGTAAAGCTGCCGGAAAAATCGGTACTACAACAGGAGAGATTTGTTTCAACACAGGAATGACTGGATATCAGGAAATATTTACTGATCCTTCTTATTTCGGTCAGATCATGGTCACTACGAATGCCCATATTGGTAATTATGGAATCCACAAAGACGAAATTGAATCAGACTCTATCAAAATTGCGGGTTTAGTTTGCAAAAATTATAACATCGGCTTTAGCCGTAAAGAAGCGAGCGAATCAATTCAGGATTATTTTCAGAATGAGAATATTGTAGGAATCTCTGATATCGATACCCGCGCCTTAGTGAGAAAAATCAGAGATCAGGGAGCAATGAACGCCATCATCTCTTCAGAGATCACTGATATTGAAGAATTGAAAGCCAAGCTGGCAGCCGTGCCTTCTATGGACGGACTGGAATTATCATCTCAGGTATCAACAAAAGAGCCTTATTTTTATGGTTCACCAGACGCCACCTATAAAGTTGCGGCCTTAGATTTCGGGATCAAGAAAAACACGCTGCGTAATTTCGACGAAAGAGACCTTTATATACAGGTATTCCCGGCAAAAACCTCATTTGAAGAAATGAATGCCTGGGGAGCTGATGCGTATTTCATTTCCAATGGCCCCGGCGATCCAGCTGCGATGCCATATGCCATTGAAACTGTAAAAAGCATTTTAGAGACCGATAAACCATTATTCGGTATTTGTTTAGGACATCAGTTACTTGCGCAGGCTAATGGAATTGGTACTATGAAAATGTTTAACGGACACAGGGGATTAAACCACCCGGTGAAAAACATTATCAAGGATCATTGTGAGGTAACTTCTCAAAACCATGGTTTTGGTGTAATTCCTGAAGAGGTGAGAAGTTCTGACAAAGTAGAAATCACCCATGTTAATTTAAATGACCAGTCAATTGAAGGTATCCGTGTAAAAGGAAAGAAAGCATTCTCGGTACAATATCACCCTGAATCTTCTCCAGGTCCACATGATTCTCGCTATTTGTTCGACGACTTCGTAAGCCTGATCAAAGGCGAGCTAAGCTGGTAGACAGCGAGTTCAGACTATCATTTTACCAACATATTTGAAAAGGATTGTATAAAAACAATCCTTTTTGCATGAAACCTTATTACATTTATCCTATGGATAGCAAAAATGCCATTATCAGTGTCCGTAATCTGGTAAAAAACTATGACGATTTCACGGCAGTGAAGGGCATAAGTTTTGATGTTTATGAGCATGAGATCTTTGGACTCCTTGGACCAAATGGTGCTGGAAAAACTACCACTTTAGAAATTATTGAGACCCTGAGGGCTAGAACATCCGGTGAGATTATTGTTGATGGACACTCCGTAGATACAGCCGCAACCGAGATCAAACGCATTATCGGTGTACAGCTGCAGGCTGCTGGTTACTATCCAAACCTTAATCTGGTAGAATTAATGGAACTTTTTGCCGGCCTTTACGGTGTAGACATTAAGCCAATGGAAATGCTGGAAAAGGTAAACCTGCAGGATAAAGCGAAAGCAAAATACAAAGCGCTTTCTGGCGGGCAAAAACAACGATTTTCTATTGCTACTACTCTTCTTAATTCGCCTAAGATTATATTTTTAGATGAGCCAACTACCGGATTGGATCCACAGGCACGCCGGAACCTCTGGGAGCTGATCACCGAAATCAGGAACCAGGGTACTACTGTTGTGATCACTACGCATTATATGGATGAGGCAGAACAGTTATGTGACCGCGTTGCTTTTGTGGAGCATGGGGAAATAATTGCGCTGGATAGTCCGGATAATTTGATTGATCAGTTATTGAGCCGGGGCTTTGAACGTTCCAAGGAAGTAAAGAAGGCAAATCTAGAAGATGTATTTATCAATCTTACCGGGAAAGAATGGCGCGAGGGCTAAACAATATTAAAATGAATAAACCGTATAATCATACAAAAGCTACCCTGGCACTGGCAAAAGCCAGTTTTCGCTCTATTTTACGAAGTCCCTCTGCAGTAGTTTTTACGCTGGCCTTTCCTTTGATTTTCATCCTTGTATTTGGATTTCTGGGTGGCGGGGGAATCAAAGTAGACCTTGCTGTAGCGCCGCGATCGGATTTAAAGAACCCGGTTGTTAAAGCCCTTGAAGAAACCGCAGTGATTAAACTGGTGCAAGGAAAGAACGAGCAAGAAATTCAGCAGCTGCTGGAAAAAGGTAGTGTTGCGGGGGTGATAGACATACATAAGAATACTGCTGGGCAACCAGCCTATCTGGCAAACGTAACATATACTTCGGCATCGATAGATAGAGGGAACATCCTGAAGTCAATTTTAAACAACTTGATGTATACCCTAAACTCCAAAGATTTAAAGCCTGCGGTAGCTGAGATCCGCGAGAGCACAGTTCACGGCAGGACTTACAGGACGATAGATTTTATTTTACCGGGGCAGCTGGGCTTCTCTTTATTGAGTACAGGTGTTTTCGGAACGGCCTTTGTTTTCTTTAGCTTGCGGCAAACGCTGGTCATCAAACGTTTTTTTGCAACTCCTGTAAGACGTTCAAGTATAATTCTCGGTGAGGGAATTGCACGGATAGGATTTGCCTTATTAGGGGCAGTCTTTATTATTCTGATCGGGCATTTCTTTTTTCACTTTACACTGATACACGGTGTGGTCACAGTTTTAAATATGCTGGTGCTGTCGGTGATTGCCCTGATTGCATTTATGGGCTTTGGATTTGTGGTTTCTGGCATCGCTAAAAGCGAAAGTACCATCCCTCCTATAGCCAATATCATTACGTTACCACAATTTTTGCTCTCGGGCACATTTTTTTCCATTGATAACTTCCCGGCCTGGCTTCAGCCTATCAGCAGGGCACTGCCCCTTACCTACCTCAACGACGCAATGAGACAGGTAGCGTTTGAAGGAGCCGGATTATGGGATGTTAAAGTGCAGATTCTGATTATGGTAGGATGGGGCATTGGAATATATGCACTGGCTGTCAGGGTCTTCAAGTGGGAGTAATTTTTTATCACGTAACCAACCCTATAGTTTAAATTTTATTTTAACTTTGATTATCAAGAGAGTAATTGTAATTTTTACACTAAGGATATATATCACTTAAAACAAATAAAATGAGTTTAATTATTGATGTTCATGCAAGGCAAATCCTCGATTCAAGAGGTAACCCTACTGTTGAAGTAGAAGTAATCACTGAAAATGGCCAAATGGGCCGTGCTGCTGTACCATCTGGTGCAAGTACTGGTAAACATGAAGCTGTTGAACTTCGTGACGGAGACAAAAAAGTTTACATGGGCAAAGGTGTTTTAAAGGCTGTTGAAAACGTTAACAAGAAAATTGCTAAAGAACTTCAGGGTATCGATGTTTTCGAGCAAAATCTGATTGACAAAGCCATGATCGACCTTGACGGATCTGAAAATAAAGGAAATTTAGGTGCAAACGCCATTTTAGGTGTTTCATTGGCTGTAGCTAAAGCTGCTGCTCAGGAAAGCAGACAACCATTATACCGCTACATCGGTGGTGTAAATGCTAATACTTTACCAGTTCCAATGATGAACATCCTTAACGGTGGTGCTCACGCGGATAACAAAATTGACTTCCAGGAATTCATGATTATGCCATTAGGTGCTAGCAGTTTCTCTGAAGCACTACAGATGGGAACTCAGGTATTTCACCACCTGAAAGATGTATTAAAGAAAAAAGGATATTCTACAAACGTTGGTGATGAGGGTGGATTTGCACCGAACATCGGTTCTAACGTTGAAGCGATCGAAACTGTACTAACAGCTATCGAAACTGCTGGTTTTACTCCTGGTAAAGATATCTGGATTGCTATGGATGCTGCTGCATCAGAAATGTACGATTCAAAAACTAAAACGTATAACTTCCACAAATCTTCAGGCGAGAAATTAAGCTCTGATGAAATGGTAAAATACTGGGTTGACTGGGCAAACAAATATCCTATCGTTTCTATCGAAGACGGTTTAGATGAGGATGACTGGGCTGCATGGGAAGCTTTAACTTTAGCAATTGGAAACAAAGTACAGTTAGTAGGTGACGATTTATTTGTTACCAACGTAAAACGTTTACAACAAGGTATCGATAAAAACATCGCAAACTCTATCCTGGTAAAAGTAAACCAGATTGGTTCGTTAACTGAAACTATCAATGCTGTATCATTGGCACAAAACAGTAACTATACTTCGGTAATGAGTCACCGTTCTGGCGAAACTGAAGATACAACCATCGCTGATTTAGCTGTAGCATTAAACTGCGGTCAAATCAAAACTGGTTCTGCATCACGTTCAGACAGGATAGCGAAATACAACCAATTGTTACGTATTGAAGAAGAATTAGGTTCTGCAGCACGTTTCATTGGAAAAGATTTCAGATTCATTAAAAAATAATATCCCTCAATTTCTGGGTGAGGTCCTTAGGGCTTAGCTATTCAACTGAAGGAACTATAAACATCCGGAGTAGACACTTCGGATGTTTTTTTTATATATTTGTCTTATGAACAGATTGTTGGAAATCTTTAGAAACAAATACTTCCTGTCGGCCGCAGCATTTGCCGTATGGATGTTGTTTTTTGACAAAAATGATATGCTCTCTCAATATGAGTACCGTACCGAGGTACACAAACTCCAGGAGGAAAAGGAATTTTACGAAAAGGAGATTACACAGGTAAAAAAAGACCTCAACGAACTTAACACCAACCTTAATACTGCTGAGAAATTTGCCAGGGAAAAATACCTGATGAAAAGAGACAATGAAGACGTTTTTGTAATCATTAAGGAAACGCCGAAGGACTAATATCCAAATTTGGGCAAGCTGAGTTTATAGCGCACCACAATTATTCTCATCGAGAAGATAAAAGCAATGACCAGTACCTTGGCAACATCTGCCTTCAAATTGAAAAACAGTAGAGAAAAGTATAGCATTCCGCCAGTAATACAAACGGTTGCATAAACCTCTTTTCTAAATATCAAAGGGATTGTATTTAAAAGTGTATCGCGGATAATTCCTCCAAAACATCCGGTTATTGTACCCAGAGCGATGCATATACCAGGACTCAAACCAAATGCAATTCCTTTTTGAATCCCAAGTACGGTAAATAAACCCAGACCCAGTGAGTCGAAAAGGAAGAGCGTGACTTTGAATTTTTTGATGTGCCTTTTGAAAAAAATGGTTAGCACTGATGTGGCGAGGATGAGGAAGCAATAATTTACGTCTCTCATCCACTTAACCGGGGTATCTCCCAGCAGAAGATCACGAACTGTTCCTCCGCCGATAGAGGTAACAAAGGCAATGATGAGCACACCAAAGGGATCCAGCCTCCGCTGCATAGCAGCAAAAGAACCAGAAATAGCAAAGGAAATAGTTCCAAGGATTTCAATGATCTGTGACGTGGTTAAATCCATATTTTTTCTTCGTTTTTACAACTCACCATTCCGTTTTCTGAGAAACCATTCCATAGTCAGCATAATCAATAATAGGGCAAACAGCCATCTGAAATTGATCAGTTCTTCATATTTCCGGTCTTCATAACTTAATGTTTTTAAGCCTCCGTTTTTTTCCAGCTCCAGCTTTAAAGACGCCAGATGCGCAGGATACACCATCTTACCGCCACTTTGCGCTGCGAGCTGGAATAACAGCTGATGATTGGCAATAGTTTGTTGAAATTCTGCCAACTGTGCTTTTACGAGGAATGATCCTTTAGCCATATATTTTTGCGTACCCATAGCTGTACTTGCAGTATAGCTATATTTACCGGCTGGTAACAGCCCCGCATCTAGCTGGTAGGCAGATTCGACTTTTGAGAAAGTAAACCGATAAGTCTTGCCCTGCTGATTGATAATCGCTAATGTAACATCAGGGGAATTTACGGCCGTATAGCTTTCGTTATACAAAGAAGCATTGAACAGTACGTTCTCATTTTCGTCGAAGGCGGGCTTAGAGGGATAAACGATAAATTTCCTCTTGTCGTCTTTTACTGACAGATACTGAACAACTTTTCCAATCAGGGAATCAAAAACCGGCGAATTGCCACTTGCCTTCGCCTCTGATAGTTTCCATCTCCATATTCCCTCGCCCCAGAGGTATGCAGTTTTTCTGCTATCAACATTCATGAAAAACAACTGTGGCTGATTGGATGGCGCATTTCCAGATCGCTGGTTCAATATCGCCTGAATATTCCCCAGCAGTTTAATTTGTCCCGCGGGAGTTTGCAAGGGATCAAAATTGCTTATAGTTGTTCTGGATGCAGGATCCAGGTCAAATACGGAAAGATTAGGGCTAACATCGCTGTACAAATGTTGAATAGTCCCGTAACTGCGTTCCAGGCTAACATTTTTTTGTACCTGATTAAATAGGGATGGTTCATTTTGCAGGCCAATGATATACCACAGGGGGCCTTTTAGCAAACGGACTTTCTCCAGTAGCTTTTTAGATGCTGCAGAAGAGTCTGGAAGCTGATAAAGGATGACCAAACCATAGTCTTTCGGATTTATGCTATTCATCTGGTCGCGCAGAACCAGACTGACGTCGAAATGTTTGTTTAGGGATATGGCCTGACGGAGCGCTGACAGGTCTGGATGTGGTCCACCCGCCGCGATGAGTACTTTCTGACGATCGTCAATTACTTCTACCCATAAATCCTTGCTATTATTCTGAACGGACACTTCACTGGATATCTTTGTTACACGGAAAGTATATTGATGAAGACCAACTTTCGAAGCTTTGAGTGTTACTGGAACCTGTTTGGAGAACTGGGATTCCGTAAGCAAGATTTCTCGCTCATACAGCTTCATTCCATCCTCAGTCACTGAGAGCATCGTCCTTTCCCCCGCCGAACGGTATGCCTGCAGTTGAACTTCAGCGGTAAATTGATTATCGAGGTATACGAGCTCGTTCGCGCTAACGTTCTGAATGAGCAGATCCTTCTTTGCGAGAGTATCTCCCATCGCTATGGTAAACACAGGGAATCTTAAGTTCTCTACCGCAGCCACAGGATTTCCACCCTTGTTGAGGATGCCATCGGTAGCAATGATAAAGGCACCAACGTTCCTGTTGATAAATTTATCAGCGACCAGGCCGACCAGCTGAGACAAATCTGTTCGTTTGCCCTTATAACTGAAATCCAGACCTTCCATAATATGGTCACTGAAACTATACTTCCTCACATCATATTTATCCGACAACACATCAGCCAGTTGGCGCATATCCTGCTCATAACGAAGCGCATTGAAACCCGCAGGGTAATTCATACCGGCAGATTGTGAATTGTCCTGCGCAATAATTACGATTGGCTTTTCGAGGGTATAGCTGAGCTGACGAATCAAAGGGGAAAATAACAGCCAGAAGATCAATGAAAGTGTTAGCGCACGGATCGCTGCGAGTACAAGCCGCAGCCTCGGTTGTAATGCTGAGCTCCTGCTATAGAGCAACCATGCGATAAGCAGAGCACTGAGTATGCAGCCGGTAAGTGTAAAAAAAGAAGATACGGTAAATGAATTGCCCATCGTTGAAAGTAAAGATGCTAAAAAAAGCTAACCTCTATGACCGTAAAAAAGAAAATCCCGTATCACGTGAAGGAGATACAGGATTTTCCTGGTTATTGCTGGTTATCCCAGCATTAGCAATTTATAACATTCCGCCACAAACAGATATCACCTGGCCAGTTACGTAGGCACTCATGTCTGATGCAAGGAATACACAAACATTCGCAACGTCTTCGGGCTCACCGGCTCTTTTCAAAGGAATTCCTTCTTCCCAGCCTTTTACCACCTTAGGATCAAGCACGTCGGTCATCTCTGTGCGGATGAATCCTGGAGCCACAACGTTGGTACGAATATTTCTGGACCCCAATTCTTTTGCGACTGACTTTGAGAATCCGATGATACCAGCTTTAGAGGCGGCATAGTTTGCCTGACCTGCATTTCCTTGCACTCCAACAACGGAGCTAAGGTTAATGAAAGATCCCTTACGGTTTTTCATCATAATCTTAGAGGCGGCCTTAGTAACGTTAAAAACAGACTTCAGGTTCACGTTTAAAACGTCATCCCAGTTCTCTTCACTCATACGCATCAGCAATCCGTCTTTAGTGATTCCGGCATTGTTCACCACGATATCGATTGTACCAAATTCTGCAACGATATCATTAATCAGTTTTTCTGCTTCATCAAATTTAGAAGCATCGGAACGATAGCCCTTAACTTTAGTACCGAATGACTGAAGTTCCTGCTCTAATGCTTCGCCTTTTTCCACTGATGACAAATACGTGAATGCAACGTTTGCACCTTGCTCAGCAAATTTCTCTGCAATTTTGCGTCCTATTCCTTTAGATGCTCCAGTGATCAGGGCTGTTTTTCCTTCTAATGATTTCATTATATATTAATATTTTGTAAAATGAGTCGAATGTGTAGACTCAGCTAGTTGTTCTTTTTTGTTTTATATTGCGGGTTCCTGCTGACTTAAACAGTGAAAGCTACCCAACCCCCAGATAATATCGGTGGAATCTATACCCACTACTTTTCTATCGGGAAATACACTTTGTATAATTTCCAATGCAATCTTATCGTTGACATCCCTGAAGGTTGGTACAATGACAGCAGCATTAGCGATATAAAAGTTAGCGTATGAAGCCGGAAGCCTGGTATCTTCGTGAATAACCGGCGAAGGCATTGGCAATTGTACGATATTCAAAAGCATACCGTTAATCAGTCTCATTGCCTTCAGTTCTTCCAGGTTTTCTTTCAGGAGGATGTAGTTTTCATCCAAAGGATTAGATTCAATCACTGTAAGTACGGTATTAGGGTTCACAAAACGGGTAATATCGTCAATGTGACCATCAGTGTCATCACCTACTATACCGTCTCCAACCCAAAGTACTTGTAAAGCACCATAACATTCTTTGAGGTACTCTTCAATCTGTTCTTTATTTAAGTGCGGGTTTCTGTTCTCGTTCAATAGGCAAGCACGGGATGTTAGGATTGTCCCTGCGCCATTAAACTCTACAGAACCACCTTCCATTACTATACCCGGATTAAAAACAGGGATATCAAAATGGTCACCAATTCGTGTAGGGATTACATCGTCCAGCTCATAGGGAGGATATTTTCCGCCCCAGGCATTATACCCCCAGTCTACAATAACTTTTTTTGGCTCCGCTACCGGATTAATCAAAAAGGCCGGACCATGGTCACGGCACCAGGCATCATTACTTGGATTGAAGTAAAACTCGATCTGACTCAGGTCTGCGCCAGCTTCCTCTAGCTTTGCAGTTGCAAAAGCCTTGGTTGCTTCGTCATTAACGTTGATTCTTACCTTCTCCCCTGTAGCAACGATTTTAATAAACTCGCAGTAAGGTGCATAGATAGTATCTAGCTTACCTGGCCATGAAGCTTCTTTATGCGGCCATGTCAACCAGGTTGCTTCATGTTTCTCCCATTCTGCCGGAAAACGATAGCCAGCTCTAAGGGGCGAATTATCAAATAGACTCGTCATCAATATATCTTTTGGTAATTTGTGAATAGCTGTCAATTCTTCTGTCGCGCAAAAACGGCCAGTGGGTCCTATAGCTGTCAGATTTCGACAGATCTAGTTCAACCACTTTCAATTCTTCTTTGTCATGCGAGGCTTGGTAAAGTAATGATCCGAAAGGATTGGATACAAAAGATCCGCCCCAGAAAGAAACCCCTGCTTCTTCTCCCACGCGGTTGATACTTACAACTGGAACACCATTCGCAATAGAATGAGAGCGTTGAATCATCTGCCATGCATTATACTGCTCGATATTTGTTCCTTCATCCTGCGTAGTTGCCCATCCAATTGCAGTTGGATAAACCAGAAAATCGGCACCCATGAGTGAGGTTAAACGAGCAGCCTCTGGATACCATTGGTCCCAGCATATCAGCACGCCAATTTTAGCATATTTGGTTTTGAATACTTTATAACCAAGATCACCTGGCGTGAAATAGAATTTCTCGTAAAATCCCGGATCATCAGGGATATGCATTTTACGGTATTTACCAAGATAAGTACCATCTGCATCCAGAACCGCTGTGGTATTGTGATATAAACCTTCAGCTCTCTTTTCAAAAAGTGAGGCAACGATAACCACATTTAGTTCTGCAGCTACAGCGGACAGAACATCTGTTGAGGGACCAGGAATAGTCTCTGCCAGCTTAAAGTTCTCATAATCTTCCACATCGCAGAAATATAGAGAGGTAAAAAGTTCCTGCAGACAAACCACCTGGGCGCCCTGAGCTGCTATTTCGCGGATCTTTACAATTGCCTTATCTAAATTCTCTTGTTTGTTACTGGTACAGCTCATCTGCACCAATCCAACTTGTACTTTAGCCATTCTATGAAATTTTGTGGTGCAAAGTTAACAGAAAAAAATTTCTGTGACCTATTATTATGAAATGCTTATCTCAGCTACGCTATCGCGATATTCCTGCTGGAGCTCGAAAAGGCATTTGGCACAGAGGCAGCTGTCGTAATTTTCGCTGATATATTGTACTTCGTTGAGGTTGAGGTAAACCACGCTGCATTGACACTTGGTATAGGAATTAGCCTTACACTCAATCGGTGCAGCACAACGCTCACAAGGAATAACTTCGTGTTTGGCCATATTCTAAAACCTTATAAAAAACAAAAGTACGGTAAAATGAATTACCGTACTTTATATAGATGTTTTATGAGATTAAGATTATCCTGAACAGCTGATACAACCTTCTTCCATCGAACATACTGGTCCGTCAGTAATCTCTTCCACTACTTGTTCAATATGTGCCGGAATCACTGGTTCCATAGATTTTCCTGCCTGGTTCTCTACCGTAAACTTAACTGCTTGTGCAGCCGCCTGTGTACGCAGGTAATACATGCCGGTTTTTAAGCCTTTTTTCCATGCATAAAAGTGCATTGAGGTTAGCTTTGAGGTATTTGGTGCATTGATAAATAAGTTGAGTGACTGCGACTGACAGATATATGCTCCGCGGTCTGCAGCCATATCAATAATGCTGCGCATTTTGATCTCCCAAACTGTTTTGTACAATTCTTTCACATAATCGGGGATCTCAGCGATATCCTGGATTGAACCATTTGCCAAAATGATTCTGTCTTTCATTGCCGGGGTCCATAAGCCTAAAGCTACAAGGTCTTTTAATAAATGTTTGTTTACTACTACAAACTCTCCGCTTAAAACGCGACGGGTGTAAATATTTGAGGTATAAGGCTCAAAACATTCGTTGTTTCCTAAGATCTGAGAAGTTGAAGCTGTTGGCATCGGCGCAACCAACAGAGAGTTGCGTACACCGTCTTTAACAACTTTAGTACGTAGAGTTTCCCAGTCCCAGCGGTTGCTGGTAGGTGTTACGTTCCACATATCAAACTGGAATTTACCTTCAGACAATGGTGAACCTTTAAAAGTTTCATAAGGTCCGTCCTTTAAGGCCAAATCATGCGATGCTGTCATTGCCGCAAAATAGATCGTTTCAAAAATCTCTTTGTTCAATTCTTTTGCGCCATCGCTTTCAAAAGGCAAACGCATTAAAATAAATGCATCAGCAAGTCCCTGTACGCCTAAACCAACAGGTCTGTGGCGCATGTTCGAATACCTTGCTTCCTCAATTGGGTAATAATTATGATCGATTACCTTGTTGAGATTTATGGTAGCCTGATAAGTTACCTCATATAATTTCTGGTGATCAAACTCTCCGTTTGTTACGAATCGTGGAAGTGCCAGTGAAGCTAGGTTACACACAGCAACTTCATCTTTAGAGCTGTACTCCATGATCTCGGTACAGAGGTTAGAACTTTTGATTGTTCCAAGGTTCTGCTGGTTGGATTTACCATTAGCCGCATCTTTATACAAGAGATAAGGCGTTCCGGTTTCGATTTGAGAATCCAGAATTGCAAACCATAGTTCCTGAGCTTTGATTGTTTTACGGGCACGTCCTTCTTTTTCGTAACGCTCATACAACGCGTTAAACTCAGCACCAAAACAATCTGCCAATCCAGGTGCCTCATCCGGGCTAAACAAACTCCATTCACCATTTTCTTCCACACGCTGCATAAACAGGTCGCAAATCCATAGGGCATAGAAAAGATCGCGCGCACGCATTTCCTCTTTACCATGGTTTTTACGAAGGTCCAGGAAAGAGAAAACATCTGCATGCCAAGGTTCAAGGTAGATAGCAAACGCACCTTTACGTTTACCCCCACCCTGGTCAACATAACGTGCAGTATCATTAAATACTTTTAACATCGGCACAATACCATTACTTGTTCCGTTGGTTCCGCTGATGTAAGCACCAGTAGCCCTCACATTGTGGATGCTCAATCCAATACCACCTGCACTTTGTGAAATTTTGGCAGTTTGTTTTAAGGTATCATAGATTCCTTCGATACTATCATCCTGCATAGTCAGCAAGAAGCAAGACGACATCTGAGGTTTTGGGGTACCGGCGTTAAACAAGGTTGGTGTACCATGAGTATACCAGCGCTCACTCATCATGTTATAGGTAGAGATTACACTGTCAATATCGCCTTTATGGATACCTACAGCTACACGCATGTATAAATGTTGAGGACGTTCAACGATTTCGCCGTTTACTTTTAACAGGTAAGACTTTTCCAAGGTTTTGAAACCGAAGTAATCAAAGCCAAAATCTCTGTCGTATATGATTGTACTGTCTAAGAGATCAGCATTATTCTGGATAACTTCCCAAACATCATCAGCAATTAATGACGCCGATTTATCAGTTTTAGGATCTACATAATTATACAACAGCTCCATGGTTTTGGAGAATGATTTTATCGTATTTTTATGTAGGTTGGATACTGCAATCCTTGATGCCAGCAAGGCATAATCAGGATGTTTTGTAGTTAAAGAGGCAGCAGTTTCTGCAGCCAGGTTATCTAACTCGGACGTAGTTACGCCATCAAACAGACCTTCAATCACTTTTTTTGCTACATCAATAGGGTCTACGAGCTCCACATTAAAGCCATAGCATAACTTCTCGATGCGGGCAGTGATCTTATCAAAGCGTACCGCTTCTTTGCGACCATCTCTTTTTTCTACGAACATATTATAATAGGGTTTAATTGCCTCAGGGAAAGAATATCATATCAGTCCGAAATGGCAATAGTTAAAATTTTATTTAAAAATCATCATCCAGAGAGAAAGCTGAAGCTTTGTCTTCTGATGAGGTTAATACACCACTCTTCTGGTAATCACCAACGCGTTTTTCAAAGAAGTTGGTTTTTCCTTGTAAAGAGATCATTTCCATGAAATCAAATGGGTTGGTCGCATTGTAAATCTTGTCATATCCTAATTCTGCAGACCATCGGTCGGCAACAAACTCAATGTACTGTGACATTAGTTTTGCGTTCATCCCGATCAGTGCTACTGGCAGCGCATCAGTAACAAATTCTTTTTCGATTTCCACTGCATCTTTGATGATGCCGTGAACAGCTTCCTGAGAAAGCCTGTTTTCCAACATTTTGTACAGCAAGCAGGCAAACTCGCAGTGCATACCTTCATCTCTTGAGATAAGTTCGTTGCTGAATGTTAAGCCTGGCATCAGCCCACGTTTTTTAAGCCAGAAGATAGAGCAGAAACTGCCGCTAAAGAATATACCTTCAACTGCTGCGAAGGCAACAAGACGTTCGGCAAAGTTTCCGTTATCGATCCATCTCAAAGCCCATTCGGCTTTCCTTTTTACACAAGGCACCGTTTCAATCGCATGGAATAAGCGGTCTTTTTCTGCTTCATCTTTAATGTAAGTATCAATCAGCAAGGCATAAGTCTCCGAGTGGATATTTTCCATCATGATCTGGAAACCGTAAAAACATCTTGCTTCAGGCAACTGAACCTCGCTCATGAAGTTTACTGCAAGGTTTTCATTTACGATACCATCGCTGGCAGAGAAAAATGCAAGAATATGCGAAATGAAATGTCTTTCCCCATCGTTTAGATTGTCCCAGTGTTTTTGGTCATCTGATAGATCAATCTCCTCTGCTGTCCAGAAACTAGCCTCACTTTTTTTATACATCTCCCATATTGCCGGGTATTTAATTGGCAACAGGACAAAGCGGTCTTTATTTTCCTTCAGTAATAGTTCTTCTTCCATGGGTATTTTTTAATGGTATAATCAGCTAAGTCATCGAAATTCTTAATCAGCGCTGAGCGCGTGTTTTCAGCATTTATTCGAAATAATTGATAAGTGAAAGTTTCACCAATAACTGTTAAGCAATTAAATGCTAAACTTTTAGCCTACCAAGCATTGAAAAATGCAGCAGAATTTCTGTTAAAACAAATATAAAGGTTGATGCTTTTATTCGATAGCAATAGTTGTTAACAAGACAGCGTAGTTATCCACACTGCGACAGAAAAATTACTTAGAAATGGAATAGAATATTACAGATAAATTTAAATATTCAAAAAATTTTATGCATCTATAAGCGGATGGAATGAATTGTGGATACAATTGCCGAAATACATAGATAATTAGGATTCGTGATCGTAACTGATAGTTACTTTAGATTGTCCCTTGTTGAAGAAGCCGAGTTTTTTGGCTGCGCTTTCAGAAACATCAATGATATATCTTTTACCGTAGGGCCCTCTGTCATTAATCCGGACATCCACCGATTTACCGTTAGAAAGATTAGTCACCGTAACGATGGTACCCAGTGGGAGGGTCATGTGTGCAGCAGTAAATTTTTTGCCGCGGTACCTTGCACCACTGGTAGTTCTTTTACCTTCAAATTTTCTATGGTAGTATGTTGCCAGGCCAGTTTTAGATCGAATTGCACTATCTAATCCCGTTGTATCTTCCTGTGCGCTAGCCTGCAAAAACATGCAGATACTCCATAAAAACAAACAGTATTTCATATTTAATTTTGTTGGTGAATAGCCAAAGGTAGTCAAAAAAAAAGTATTATCCTAAAACATAAATGCCCAACGAACTGATCATCGGGCATTTATGTTATTTAAACAAACACTAGGGCTATTTATCAGGGACAAAATTCATTGAAATTGAGTTTACGCAGTTTCTTGTATTTTTTGCGGTAAATCCTTCTCCCATGAATACATGTCCAAGGTGAGCCTTACAATTGGCACATACAATCTCGGTACGTGACCCGTCTGCATCAGGAATTCGAAGCACAGCTCCTTTGATCTCATCATCAAAACTTGGCCATCCGCATTCAGATTCAAATTTTGATTCTGAGCGGTATAATGCAGCATTACAGCGTTTACAAGTATAGGTTCCTTTTGCCGTATTGTTTAACAGCGACCCTGTTCCCGGATATTCTGTTCCTTTACGAACAATCACATCCTCTTCTTCTTTTGTTAACTTATTCCATCCCATTTTGCTGGTAGTTTTTTGTGTAGTTTCTTTTTTATCCTTCTGGGCACAGGCGGTAAAACCTGTTATAAGTACAAGGCCCATCAGCACTATCGATTTGTTGATCATTTGTTTCATCTGATTATTCATTTTTCATTTGTTAACTGCAGCTTCTGATGATCAGGAATATTATTGTGTATGAATAATTATTTTGATCCTCTGGCTGATGTGTTACATACGTTCAACGCTGATCAGTGGTTTTTAGCACAGGGAACAAATTAAGTTAACAAATGTGTGATAATTTGATTAATAGACGATAGTCAGTCTAACCAAGTTAAGGTAAAGTTTGAAGAGTGTTATTATTGGGGTAATTTCGAAACTACTTACTTAAAACCACAATTAGCCTAAAAAAACAAGGCCTGCATATTTTGTAATATGCAGGCCTCATGGTAATAATCAACAGGAGTTGATCAATATAAGATCGATCTCCTCAACGGAGATCATTATTTGGATATAACTATTTTTTCAACAGATCAGCCATAGCTTGTCCAATTTCAGCAGGACTTTCTACTACGCGAATGCCGCATTCAGCCATAATTTTCATTTTTGCAGCAGCAGTATCATCAGCACCACCAACTATAGCGCCGGCATGTCCCATTCTACGACCGGCAGGTGCAGTTTGTCCTGCGATGAATCCAACAACTGGTTTTGTACCATTTTCTTTGATCCACAATGCAGCTTCTGCTTCCATACCACCACCAATCTCACCAATCATGATGATACCTTCAGTTTCAGGATCATTCATTAACAGTTCAACTGCTTCTTTAGTAGTTGTACCGATAATTGGATCTCCACCAATACCAATTGCTGTAGTAATACCTAAACCAGCTTTCACTACCTGATCAACAGCTTCATAAGTTAACGTACCTGATTTAGATACTACACCTACTGTTCCTTTTTTGAAGATAAAACCTGGCATAATACCAATTTTAGCTTCATCAGCAGTAATCACACCCGGGCAGTTGGGGCCAATTAAACGGCAATCTTTTCCGGCAATATATTCTTTAACCTGAATCATATCCTTTGTAGGAATACCTTCAGTAATACATACAATAACTTTAATTCCAGCTTCCGCAGCTTCCATTACAGCATCTGCAGCAAATGCAGGTGGAACAAAGATGATAGATACATTAGCACCAGCCTGATCAACCGCATCTTTAACCGTGTTAAAAACCGGTCTGTCTAAATGAGTCTGTCCGCCTTTACCAGGAGTAACCCCGCCAACTACGTTAGTTCCGTATTCTATCATTTGTGAAGCATGGTAAGTACCTTCATTTCCGGTAAAACCTTGTACAATTACTTTTGAATCTTTATTTACTAAAACACTCATGTATCTATAATTTTTTATGCA